>ERZ780154.325-NODE-325-length-41856-cov-2.01218_pt1 | contig 41856 bp, 42 predicted proteins | sample MGYA00511568_ERZ780154 | MGnify/ENA primary metagenome ERZ780154 (study PRJEB29588, sample SAMEA2142525) | human gut metagenome | biome: human gut; feature: human-associated habitat; material: faeces | place: Denmark | collected 2008/2010 ...
AAATACAGCCACTGGCAGGTTCTAAGGAAGGAATTTTATTATTGTCTTTAGCGTTCCTGAATGCGGGTGATAGAGTGTTGGTACCCAATCCGGGTTATCCGACTTACTCTTCGGCTTCTTTGCTTGCAGAAGCTGAAATTGTTTCATATGATTTAAAAGAAGAACAAGGGTGGATGCCTGATTTTGAACAACTGGAAAAGATGGATTTATCAGGAATAAAAATGATGTGGACCAATTATCCGAATATGCCGACAGGTGCAAGGGCAAATAAACAGTTGTATGAACGGTTGGTGGAATTTGGTCTGAAACATCAGATTTTGATCTGTAATGATAATCCGTATAGTTTTATTTTAAATGATGAACATTTAAGTATTTTGTCTGTACCTCATGCAAAGGAATGTTGTGTGGAATTGAACTCTTTGAGTAAGGCGCATAATATGTCAGGATGGCGTATTGGAATGATTGCCGGAGATGCTGAAGTGATTGCAAATGTGCTGAAAATAAAGAGCAATATGGATTCGGGAATGTTCAAACCTTTACAAATGGCAGCAGCTGTTGCTTTGGTTCAGGAAAATGAATGGTATGTGCAGTTGAACCAAGAATATAAGAAAAGGCAAAAATTGGCAGGGGATATTTTTGATTTGTTGGATGTGAAATATGACCCGGATAGCAGTGGAATGTTTTTATGGGGACGGATAGGGCAAGCATGGAAAAATGGGGAAAAATTATCGGATTTTGTTTTACAGAAGGCTCATGTATTTATCACACCGGGATTTATTTTTGGAAGTAATGGTGATCAATATGTCCGGATATCACTTTGTGCAAAACAAAGTATATTGACAGAGGCAGCTGTGCGGATTCGGAAGGTATTACACTTGGCACCTTTTGAACATGGTTCTTTTTGTTAGGTTTAAATTTGAATGATAAAGATATGCAGGTTGGAATTATAGGAGTTGGATTAATAGGTGGATCAATGGCTGTAGATTTGAAAAGCCGTGGGTTTGCGGATCGGGTTATCGGTGTTGAAAAAGACACTTTGCACGCTGTAGCAGCAAAAGAATTGGGATTGGTAGATGAGGTGGTGGATTATGAAACATGTGTTGCTTCTAGTGATATTATTGTTGTTGCAGTGCCGGTGAGTGCTGCTATCCGGATGATTCCGGATATTTTAGATAAGGTGGATCATCAGATTGTTACTGATGTTTGTTCGACCAAAGAGAAGATAAATGAAGCGGTTCGTTATCATCCCCATCGGAAGAATTTTGTTGCAGCTCATCCGATGGCTGGTACGGAGTATTCTGGACCTTGGGCAGCTCTGCCAGGTTTATTTGATGGACGTGCAGGCATTATTTGTAATGCTGAAGATTCAGATATCCGGGCAGTAACGGATAAGGCGGGTAATGACTGGGGGGTTCAGATATCCGGGCAGTAGAGTTGATCAAGCAGATGTATGATTGTTTGAATATGAGAATTATTTTCATGCGGGCTGCACATCATGATGTACATACGGCTTATATTTCCCATATCTCTCATATAACCTCTTTTGCGTTGGCGTTGACGGTTCTGGAGAAAGAGAAAAATGAAAAAAATATCTTTGACTTGGCTTCGGGCGGTTTTTCTTCGACGGTGCGTTTGGCAAAAAGTAACGCCGATATGTGGGCTCCTATTTTTTCTCAAAATAAAGAAAATGTATTGACGGTCTTGGATACATATATTGAAAAACTGAATGATTTTAAAAAGTGTATTTCTGAATATGATGAGGAAGGAATAAAAGATTTGATTTATAAAGCCAATAAAATCAAACGGATAATCCGATAAAGGAAAACTAGGATAAAAGATATTTAATAATTTGAACACTAATAATAAAACATATGACAGCTACTAAATTAGATTTAATTGAGACAGAGAAATGGGGATTATTTTCTGATATGACAAAGCCGATTGTAATTGCAGGTCCTTGTAGTGCAGAAAGTGAACAACAATTGTTTGAGACAGCTAAAGCTTTGAAAGCAGCCGGTATAGAAGTGTTGCGGGCAGGAATCTGGAAACCACGTACCCGGCCGAATTGTTTCGAAGGAGTTGGTTCTGAAGGATTACAATGGATGCAACGGGTACAGCGTGAGTTAGGAATGAAAATTTCTACTGAGGTTGCTAATGTTAAACATGTATATGAGGCTTTGAAAACAGGAGTTGATATGTTATGGATCGGAGCCCGAACTTCGGCTAATCCTTTTGCTATGCAAGAGATTGCAGATGCTTTGAAAGGAACAGATATACCTGTGTTGGTAAAAAATCCTGTGAATCCGGATGTAGAGTTGTGGATAGGAGCTTTGGAACGTTTGAATATGGCAGGATTGAAAAAAATCGGAGTCATTCATCGGGGATTTTCCACTTATGGAAAGTCAAAATATCGGAATGTTCCGCAATGGCAGTTACCTATTGAAGTGAAACGTCGGTTTCCGGAGATGTTAATGATTTGTGATCCCAGTCATATTTCTGGAAAACGTGAATACATACAAGAAGTGGCCCAACAGGCGATGGATTTAGGGTTTGACGGGTTGATTGTAGAGTCACATATATGTCCCGAAATAGCATTGAGTGATGCTGCTCAGCAGGTGACTCCGATGTCATTGGCAGAGATCCTGAAAAAACTGGTCATTCGTGACGTTGATTCAGAAAATGTGGAGTATAAAGAGAATATTGATGAATTACGGGCAAAAATTGATATGATTGATAATGATTTACTTGATTTGTTGGCAAACCGAATGAAAGTTTCTGATGAAATAGGGGTATATAAAAAACAGAATAACATTACGATACTACAACCTGGACGATGGGATGAAATCCTGGCAAAAGTATTTGAAAAGGGAAAATTGAAAGGATTGGATAATGAATTTTTGGAAAAAATATTCAAAGCAATTCATCAGGCTTCTATAGATAGACAGACAAAAATTATGAATCAAGAGTAATCTTATACTAAAAATATAAAAGCGTCAGAAAGTATAGATTGAAATATTCCTGACGCTTTTAGTTGTAAAACTTGAATTTTATATGGTAATTCCCAGTCCTATAGTATATAAATGTAAATTAGGTGTATCACTGGATTTGAACATGTTTGTCAATGTATAACTTCCCCATACGTTGACTTGTCTGTAACCCATGCGAACTACTGCATCTGCTTTGAAAGGTACCATATTGAAATTACCTTTCCCTTTCTTTTTATATTTATCATCTTTATCGTCGTGATATACAATCTTTGTTTTAGAATGCATGCGGACACCTCCCATAATTCCTCCGGCTATATACATTCGATGGGTGTTTCTGGCAGGAAATTGAATTTCGGCCAGTAAAGGAATGGTCAGGTATAGATTTTTGAAAGTACTTCTTTTAATACTGGCTATATTGCTATATTCTTCTTTAGGATTGATGATCACCAGTTTCCCCGATATTTTTGCGATCGATACATCGTTATTATTGAACCTTAATCTTTGATATTCAAGTCCCAATCCTGTAACTAAACCGAAATTATTGTGAGGAGTTAAATTAATACAATATTTACATAGGTTGAATTGCATAGAAAATGAATGACTCCAATCAAGGTCTAAATCATTCCAGGCATCTGGTAAATGAGCGTAATTTACAAACCCATACTGAAATCCTGTCCAATGTCCTTTGAATGGAGCATAACGTCCCATAGGTTTATGATCTCCTTTTTTATAGGTACTTTTACCTATTATAAATAGTTCTGATACAGAATTTTCTTTGTTTTCATTTTTGGTATCTCTTAATATTTTTATTTTTGTTGAATCTTTAGATGCTTTGTGGTTGGGAGAAAAGATAATCATTTCTTTTTCTTGTTTTAACGAGTCTTTGGAGGATTGAGCTAAAACACATAAGCTAAGGAATGAACAAAATAGAAGTAAAATTAGTCTCATGATTGATTTTATTATAATTAATTATTATCTGGTTTTACTATATGACGTATAAATAGCTGGCTTTGTTACTCGTTTTTTTCCTTTGTTTTTATTTTTTCAGCTAATATTTTTCCTGCATTAATCACGGAAGAAAATATATTATCAGATAAAAAATGCTTTTCAGAAGATTTCCAGATACAGGCACTTTCAGCCAAATAGATTTCTGATTGTGTTATGTTTAGCTGGTGTTGGCTGTTTGTAGGCAGGGCCAAAGTAACTGTTGGAGCAGAGGCTTGCAGTTGTGTTAAAGGAAAGCTGATTAGATGTATTTTTTCTGGATTTTCTTTTAACAAAAGAACTCTTTTTTTAGGCTTAATCTGCGGATGCTGTTTTGTGGCTTGTATGTTTTGCCTGTTTTTTTCTTTTTGGGATATGGTAATGATGTCAACTGGTGTAGGCATAGGACAATAGAATACTTTGGATATTTGTGTTGTATTGGGGACACGTTGTTTTGACTCTAAATGAATAAATCCCAGCCGCTACAGTCGAAATTTTTAATGATTTGGTTGATAAAATTGTTCGGTGTAATTTTGATTTATATGGATATTTTATTTGAGAATCGGGTTTAAATCTTAAATGTTGATAAAGTGATTTATTATTTTCTAAATCAGTATGTTGTTTTATATATTCAATGTCTGTTTTTGTCAATATATTTTCTGTAGCTGCAATCGCATAATAATCCGGACATGCATGTAATTGATCTTTTCGAAGTAAAGATTTATTTGGATAATTTATTTCCGGTACTTTCAACCGGTTGGTAGGTAGTTCTTCTAATTGTTCAGCTAAATCAGGGTTAAGTAATAGAAAGGCATTTAATTCCCGAAGCTTAACCGGTGACAAATTGCCATCCAGATAATCTATAAAATAACTTTCGTAATTATTCCGGGTTATATTCATGATTTTGCCTTTGTATAATTAATTTGTGTATTTTATTTAAATAATCAAGTTGGGATTTCCGATGAATGTTTTCATAAAACTTCGGGCTCTGAAAATATAGACTTTCACTTGGGTTTCCGATAATGAAGTTATTTCCGCTATCTCTTTGTAAGAATAATTTTCGTAATCCCTGAGTAGGACCACAGTTTTCTGTACAGGAGGAAGTTTTTCCAATGCCATTTCCAGGATTTCATTTAAATCTGAGGATTTTACTTCAGTTAGATAATTTATTGGATTTATATTTTCAATATCTGCATTTTTTTGTTCATGTCTGAAAGTATCTATCATTTTGCGATAGGCTGTTGTAAACAAGAAAGATTTAGCCTTTTCACAGGTTATAACGGATACATTTTCCCATAGTGCGAGAAAACTATCCTGAACAATATCATCTGCTAATGCTTTGTTATGGCATGCTTTTAAAATAAAGCGGTATACTGCATCAGCATGCTTGTCTACACATCCGTTGTATTCTTTTCTTGTCATTGTTTAAATGAGACGGATGAATATAATGAAAAGTTACTTACAAAAAATGAAGTTTTTATTTTTGTTTTCAGTTTAATCTTTGAATGTGATGGAATTGAAAAAAATTTCTTTTTCTTTCAGGATAACATCTTGATGCCGTGTTCGTCCTCCGATAGATATTTGGTAAATATAGTTCTCTCTGAAAATAAATCTTTTAAAATAAGTCATTTCATATTTATCTTTGAGTATTGTGTATTCAATTTCTTTGATGAGCATATTCTCATAAGGGACTGTTATTTCTTGTTTTAATTTTCCTTTTTCAGATGTCAGTGAACCACTTTTTAGTTCTTCATAGATCGCTTGAACTGTTTCTCCTGTTAAAGTAATTTTTTTTGATGACATATCAGAACATACTACTCCTGCGACACAAGTTAAATCTTTTGTCTGATAGATTGTTGAAGGGATTCCATTCACTATTTTCTTTAGCTTTTGCGGATGATTGGGAAGTAAAAAAGAAATTTTTTCCTGGGTATTGATCCGTTCCCAGCCTGGCGCTGAAGCAGCTAATCCCAGTGTTATAAGTAAGATTTTAAATAATAGCATGCTATAAGATATTAAGTTACGCAATAATGTATATTTTTGCTATAAAAATACAGGATTTGTAGTAAAGAGAGAAACTATAAAACATAAAAATAGTTATTATGAAGATTGCAGGAATAGAGGTGGGTGAACATCCGTTGATTTTGGCCCCTATGGAAGATGTGACAAATCCTCCTTTTCGTCAGTTTTGTAAGAAATATGGAGCTGATTGGTTGTATTCTGAATTTGTTTCGGCAGATGCATTGGTCCGTTCGGTAAATAAGTCTTTAAAGAAACTGACTATAGATGAAAGGGAACGTCCTGTTACAATTCAGATTTACGGCCGTTTTATAGATTCAATGGTAGAGGCTGCCAGGATTGTGGAAGAAGTAAAACCGGATTTTATTGATATCAATTTTGGATGTCCGGTAAAACGGGTGGCTCAGAAAGGCGCAGGTGCAGGTCTTTTACGGGATATTCCTTTTATGATTGAAATGGCAAAGGAAGTAGTAAGAGCTGTGAAAATTCCTGTAACTGCCAAGACACGTTTAGGGTGGGATAATGAGCATATTATAATAGAAGATATAGCAGAACAACTTCAGGATGTCGGGATTCAGGCCCTTGCTATACATGGACGTACCCGGGCACAAATGTATTCAGGAGAAGCGGATTGGGAGCCTATTGCCAGGGTAAAAAGTAATCCCAGAATAAAAATACCAATATTGGGAAATGGAGATATCATTTCTCCTGAAAGGGCTAAGGAAGCATTTGATAAGTATGGTGTTGATGGTGTGATGATCGGGAGGGCAACAATCGGGCATCCCTGGATTTTTCGTCAGATTAAACATTATTTTGGAACGGGCGAATTATTACCCGATTTGTCGGTTTCAGAACAGCTTGAGATCCTAAAGGAACAGATTTTACTTTCGGTTAAGTGGATTGATGAAGTGAGAGGATTGTTGCATATGCGGAGGCATATGGCTGTTATGTTTAAAGGTTTGTCCCATTTCCGGGATTTACGTATTCGGATGTTGCAGGCATCTTCAGTAGAAGAATTATGGCATGTTTTTGATGAAATAGAAAAGAAATATTCTGATTGTTAGTCAGATAAGATATTTCTGGTGTGTTGGGTTAAAATTAGCCGATTGATATAATTCCAGGAGTTCCCTACTATTTACTCTATATTTACGGCTTTTATTTCATTCCAGGGGATATATACTGGAATTTCATTTCCAAATATGATGATTCCACTATTTTCATGGTTTACATCCGGAGCGTCACCCAGACTTAGTTGGCTACCATTTTTTAAAGTAATAAATGAATATTTGTAATTTTTGGGCTCTATAGACCGGATGTATTTGAAGGGAATCTGATAGGTTATATTGTTGTTTTTCCCATCGAGTACTTCAAAATTCATGTTTTCATCTAAATCATACGCTAAACTTCCACTTATTTTTTCATTGTTTCGGGTGATAACTTCCCCTTTTATGGTTTCAGGGGCAGCAAAATCGTCGTAAGATAATAGGGTTAATTCAGATAGGGGGATCATTTCCAGCTCATTGAAACGATTAATGGTGACGGTTACAAGTCCTGTATTCGGCATATTGATCATTACGTTTTCCATCGGTTCCAGCACGCTTGTATTAGGGAAAAAAGCTTTGGGATTATGTTCTAAAGCATATATTCCTTTATAATGATTTCCTTGTGTTCCTTTCCAACGCACTATTTTTTTCATTTTTTGTAGGGTGTTGTTGATGTTATTATTCTTTTCAATGCTTTTTTGGGAATTATAGTTCCAGTTGATTAATCCCTTGTAAATTCCTTGCGAGCTTTTCACAATTCCGGCGACCTGATTTAGGTGAGGGGCGACAGCATTGCTGTCAGCACTCATAAAATGGATTTCGCTGATATGGTCCCATTTTATAGAGACAGTTTCAACTGGTGTTGTCACTTGTATATTGGTTCTTATATCCTTTGAATTTCCTTTTATTAAAGTAAATTCATAACCGTTTTTCAATTGTAGAAGTACTTCTTTTTCATCAGTAGGTCGTATGCTTTTTATATTACCGAACCGACAGGAAAAAATATGTCTCGGTGGTGTTGAGAGTATTTGTGTACCATTGTTGAAAAACACTTCGTCGCTATCACTAAAAAAGGAGGAATAAGGATTTTGTGGTTTTGAAGCTTCAAAGAAATCTATCCAATAATTTTTAATACCTCCCCAAGAGATGAATCCTCTGTATATTTGATTATCAACAGTAGCAACTTCGCCAAATAGACGAAAAGGGGCATCTGTATATTGGGCGAAACTACAACTGAATATCAAGATAAAAGGAATAGAGAGGAAAATGGTTTTCATAATACTGTTCTTTAATTTTTAATAAGACGGTTGGAACAGATGAATAGTTACAAGTGTAAAAAAATAAATGCCCTCAAATCATTTGAAGGCATTCATTAGTTTCTATGGAGAAGAATTATTTAATAAATTTGATAGTCAAAGGATAAGACCAAAGTTCACCATTATTAGCTTTAATACTTCCCATTATGATGAAAACAAGATAGCAGATGCCCAATGCTGCTAAAACAATGGTACCAATAAGGATAAAAGTTAGTAAGAATCCAATAATTCCATAAATTAAAGCAGAGAGGAACCAGTTTATAACGATTTTACCATTTTCGTCAATAAATTTTGAAGAATCTTTCTTAATCAGCCATAATACCAGAGGGATGATGATACTGACTAATTGTGAAAGATGAATAAACATTGCATATTGCTTTTCGTTTATTTTTATAACGCCATCTCCTTGTGTTTGTTGTTGTTCGGTTGTTTCCATTTTACAATTTATTTATAAGGTTTTTAATGCTTTTTCCATTCGTTTGATGGTTTCTTCTTTGCCAATAATTTCTATCACATCAAACATATGAGGTCCCTTGGCTGCTCCGACAATCGCTACGCGGAAAGGATTCATGACTTTACCAAAGCCCAGTTGTTTTTCAGTGATCCAGGTTGAAATTACTTTTTCGGTATTTGCAAAAGAATAATCATCTATTGATTTTAATATTTCCAGTAATTCCTTCATCAAAGCCGGAGTATCTTCTTTCCAATATTTTTTGCTGTCTTTTTCGTTAAATTCTTCCGGGGCAATAAAGAAAAAACGGCAATCCTGATATAGTTCTGCTACAAAATTGTAGCGTTCTTTCATCAGTCCACAGATTTTTTCAACTTTAGGTTTATTAAATTCCAATTGCTCTTTTACTAACAATTCTCCGACAAGTTCAGCTAGTTCCGTGTTTGATTTGGCAATCAAATATTTATGATTAAACCATTTTGTTTTTTCAGGATCAAATTTAGCTCCGGATTTTTTTACTCTGTCCAGGGTAAAAGCGTCACAAAGTTCCTGCATACTGAAAATTTCCTGATCTGTGCCCGGATTCCAACCGAGTAGGGCTAACATATTGATGAAAGCTTCCGGAAAATAACCATCTTCTTTGTACCCATGCCATTTTTCACCTGTAACAGGGTCTGTAAATTCCATCGGAAAAACAGGGAAGCCCATTTTATTACCATCCCGTTTACTTAATTTTCCATTCCCTACAGGTTTGAGAATCAGCGGAAGGTGAGCAAATTCAGGCATGCTGCTCTCCCATCCGAAGGCTTTGTAGAGTAAAACATGTAAAGGTAAAGAAGGTAACCATTCTTCGCCCCGGATCACATGGGTGATTTTCATTAAATGGTCATCCACAATATTAGCCAGGTGATAAGTAGGCATACCATCTGATTTGTAAAGCACTTTATCATCTAGTAAAGAACTGTTGAAGTGGACTTCTCCGCGAATAATATCCTGTAAGATCAGTTCTTCATTTTCAGGCATTTTGAAACGAATAACATAGTGGATACCACTTTCAAGAAGTTGCTGGAGTTCTTCCGGCTTCATATTTAATGAAGTCTTTAATCGGCTTCTGCTTTTAGCATTATATATGAATGTTTCTCCCCTCTTTTCGCACTCTTTACGCAGGGTATCCAATTCTTCTGCTGTATCGAATGAATAATAGGCATTTCCGGATTCAACCAGTTGCAGTGCATATTGCCTGTAAATTTCTTTTCTTTCGCTTTGACGGTAAGGTCCATACTCTCCTCCGGCACCTACACCTTCATCTACAGTTAAACCGCACCATTTTAAAGATTCTATGATATATTCTTCTGCTCCAGCTACATATCTGGTTTGGTCCGTATCTTCTATCCGTAAAAGAAAATCTCCTCCATAATGGCGGGCAAACAAGTAGTTAAAAAGTGCTGTTCTGACTCCACCCAAATGAAGGGCACCTGTGGGACTAGGAGCAAATCTCACTCTGACTTTTCTTTCCATTGGTTTTATTTTTTATTTATTATTGTTCTTGTGTCTTATTCAAAATATCCTGAAACAGATTTTTGACATATTCAATCCCTTTTCGGATGGCTGTGTCTTTGGAAGTAATATTACTCAAAATGGGTTCTGCATGATTAAGAGGATTATTCGGATCATCAGTTAAGAGGTAAACTGTATATTTACCGTTTTTCCCATTTTTACTTTTACTAACCAAGCCTAACCACACATCTATAGCCCGGTTATTGACATAAATTGTACGTTTTACTTTGTACATTACTTATAGTTTTGATCGTTTTTCCGGAAATTCAGCAATGTAACGATGACGACTAAACAAGTCATTGCTGCTACATTAATATATACAGGAGTCCTGTCGGTTGTACTATACAGCGTAATTGCACTTGAAATCATGATTAGGAAAGCTGTCAATATGACTAATAACCGAATGATTTTCATTTTTTAATTTATTTTTATAACTTGATTCTTATTATTGCGTATCTATAAATTGAGTTTATACGAATTATGAATCGTGACTTCGCCTGATTTTTCTTTGCTCCCGGTTGGCCTTGGATTATAGATTTAAACTGTTTTTTACCGGATTGGCATAAATTGCCAGATAAATATTGTTCAACATAGAAATATTTCCTTCTAACTTGTCCATTTTTTGTGTCATGACACGGATGAAGTTTTCTTTTTCTTCGGGAGTATAATGAGCGGAAAATTTATTTACAGAGTGGAGCAAATCATAGGCTATATAATTATTTGGCCACAATTTAAAATTTTTGTGTATTTTGGCGTCAATGATAGCTGCCAAAGCATCAATACGGTCTCCATTGCTGGGAAGGTTGTCGAGTTTATCTAATTCTTCGTCAGTTAGCTGTTCGATGTGAAAATGTACACGTCCTTTGTAATCGCTTAATCCGGTAAGCATACTATTCATATCAGCTTGCGGAGTTTTTATGTATTCACCAAGGGTACGGGTATATAATTCCTGAGTTTTTAAGGCATCGCATGGTTCCCATTCATAAGAAATGGCTAATGGCATGATATGTAGTTCTTTAAAATTTTCTGAGAAATTTGAAGGCCCACTCATCTTTAACATTTTTAATAAGCTGGGTTGAGTACGGTCGTCTCCGTTTTTGGTTCTGCCTTCCCGTTCTGCAATCCAGACAGAATCTTCATTTTCCTGAATAACTTCCCGAATGTATTTAGAACGAACAGCTGAGCTGGATAACATTTCTCTTACTGTTATATCCCGTTCAATAACAAAACAGGAATCCAGCTTAACTAAATCTGTTATCCATTCATTGATAAGTAAATTACTACCTATTGCAGCACGGGTATATTTATTGCCATGTGCTCTTAAGAGTACGTTAAGAATTGCCGAATCTAGTATTATATCCCGGTGGTTGGACATAAAAATATAAGATAGATCTTTATCAACCAGGTGCATACCTGTTATAGTAACTCCTTCCGTAGTTGTGTTGATCAGAGATTGTATTGCAGGTCCGAAAAAACGTTGTTGAAATTCACTTCTGCTCCGGATTCCTTTCAACGCATTCTGAATGGAGTCTATATCCATTTGGGTTAAATTGGAAAATAAAGTCAGAAATTCCTGTGATTGGCACAAACGATCCCTTGCTGCTTCTATTTCATTTCCACAATAAGGTCTGATGTCGTCATATTCAGAATCCGATGTCATATTATTGATTTAAATTTGATTGCTAATTATCACACGTTGTATGAAACTCATTCATTCATTTTGACTACAAAGATAAAACTAAAAGCTAAAAGCTGAAAGCTAAAGCTTAAAAGTTCAGGCAAAATGCTTGTAATCTTGTCTAAGATGTACGTCCAGGATAGTTTTGAAGTGCTTTTGCGAGAATTTCCATCGCTTTTGCCAGGTCATCAATTTTTAAAACATAAGCAATTCTCACTTCGTCTTTTCCTAATCCCGGCGTATGATAAAACCCGGTTGCAGGCGCTAACATAACCGTTCTTCCTTTATAATTGAAATCTTCCAGCATCCATTGAGAGAATTTTTCTGCGTCGTCAACTGGTAATTTGACTATGGAATAAAAGGCTCCTTGGGGCTTGGGACAATATACACCAGGCATTTGATTTAAGGTTCTTACCATAAAATCCCGACGTTTGATATATTCATTATACACTTTTTGAAAATATTCCTCTGTTGTATCCAGCGAAGCTTCTGCTGCGATTTGTCCTAATGCGGGAGGGCATAATCGTGCCATTCCAAATTTCAGAGATGCAGTCAGTATTTCCTGATTCCGGCTAATCAGTGCTCCGACGCGGATACCGCATTCACTATATCGTTTGGACATGGAATCGAAAAGGATGGTGTTTTGTTCGATGCCCTGAAGATTCATTACAGAATAGTGTCGGACTCCGTCATAACAATATCTTCGGTAAACTTCGTCCGAATATAAATACAAGTCATATTTTTTAACAATATTTGCCAGACTTTCGAGTTCTTGTTGAGAATATAAATATCCTGTAGGATTATTGGGGTTGATGATTACGATTCCTTTTGTACGGGAAGTAATTTGTTTTTCAAATTCACTGATCGGGGGTAAAGCAAAATTTTCTTCTATTTTGGCTGTAACTGTTTTGATTTTAGCTCCTGCCATGACTGCAAAAGCAGCATAATTTGCATAAAAAGGTTCCGGAATAATGATTTCATCCCCTTCATTGAGGGTACTCATAAAAGCGAAAAGAATAGCCTCTGAACCTCCTGTTGTAATTAGAATATTCTCTTTAGTAATCGGGATATTTAACTTTTGATAGTATTGGGCTAATTTGGTCCGTAAAGGAAGATTGCCTGCTGAGGGAGTATATTCAATAACCGGAAATTGTAAATGCCGGATTACTTCAAGGGCAATTTCGGGAGTAGGAATATCTGGTTGACCGATATTCAGATGATATACATGGATACCTTTTGCTTTGGCCTGATCTGCATAAGGAACCAATTTCCGGATTGGAGAAGCAGGGACGGATTTTCCTTTTTCAGAGATTTGTAGCATGGTGTTATCGATTTGAAGGTTTTATAAACAGTCCTTCAATATACGATATTTTTCACAAACCTGCAATCGTTTTCATTTTTTCAATATTCAGTAGTTTTATTTTACGTCCTTTGGCTTCAACAAGTCCTTCTGCTTTGTAATCGGAGAGTAGACGAATAACAGTTTCCGTGGCTGTTCCGACAAAATTACCCAGGTTTTCCCGGGTAATATTTAGTTTGAGTGTTCCGTCATTTTCCATACCAAATTCTTTGGCTAACAGGAGTAAACTTTCTGCTAATCTTTCTTTTACGGATTTTTGTGCAATATCCCGGATGTATCGGTTAGCGTCCCCTAGTTCTTTGCAGGCAATCTGCACCATATCGTAAGCAAAACCAGAGTTACTTTTTATCAGGTCCAGGAGGATTTGGTCAGGGATATAACAAAGAATGGTATCCGAAAGTGTTTCAATAGAAGTACAAGCTGGTTCGTGCCGGATAACAGAACGAAAACCAAAAATATCCCCCTCCTGATCAAATTTAATAATTTGTTCTTTACCTTCATTACCGGTTTGATAAATTTTGATAATACCCTGATAGACAAAATAACAACCTTTTATTCTGGCACCTTCGGTATAAATAATTTCTCCTTTTTTATAGAAACGGATCGCATCAGGAGTAAGAAGACTTCTGAGTTCTGGATCAGTAAGGTTGGAGAATGTACCTTTCAGCTTTTTATAACACGATTCAAGGTCGGGTAAGGTCCTGTTAAGGTCCATATGTTCTTCTTTCTTCATGCTGATTTAAAATGTTTTAGCTTTTTGTAATTCGGTGTCGGTACATTTGTCCGTTTGATTGGTTATGTAATAGATAGATTGGATGATACCTTGTTCATCATAGCCACATGTAGCATATAGCTGATGCTGGGTTCCATGTTCGATAAATTGATCAGGGATACCTAGACGTATTAAATGCGCATTGTAATGATGATCTGCCATAAACTCCGTAACAGCACTTCCTAAACCTCCTTTAATAGTTCCGTCTTCTAGTGTGATAATCTTTGAAAATTTGTGGAAGATACTGTGAAGAAGATCTTCATCCAGTGGTTTTAAAAAACGCATATCATAAAGAGCGATGGATAGGTTTTCCAGTTTGTTGATAGCATTCTTTGCCACATTGCCAATAGCTCCGATTGAAATAATTGCGACCTCTTCTCCCTCAATTAGACACCTACCTTTTCCAATTTCCAGTTGTTGAAAGGGAGTATGCCAGTCTTGCAGAACCCCCCTGCCCCGGGGATAACGGATTGAAAACGGCCCTTGATCAGGTAATTGAGCTGTATACATCATATTGCGTAGTTCTTCTTCATCCAGTGGGGCTGCTATGGTTAAATTTGGAATACATCTGAAGAAAGCCAGATCGTAGGCTCCATGATGTGTTGCTCCGTCAGAACCGACAAAACCGGCCCGGTCAAGACAAAAAATGACATTCAGGTTTTGGAGTGCTACGTCATGTATGACTTGATCATAAGCTCTTTGCATGAAAGAAGAATAAATATTGCAAAAGGGGACATAGCCTTTGGCAGCCAGACCTGCAGAAAAAGTAACAGCATGCTGTTCTGCTATGCCTACATCAAAACAACGATCAGGCATTTCATGCATCATGATGTTTAATGAGCAGCCGGTTGGCATAGCAGGGGTGATTCCAACAATCTTAGAATTGATCTTTGCAAGTTCTGTAATTGTATTTCCGAATACATCCTGAAATTTGGCCGGAAGGTTACTGTCTGTCTCTTTGATCCGTTCTCCGGTGACCTTATTAAACTTACCTGGGGCGTGCCAGATTGTTTGGTTGGTCTCAGCTTCTTTAAATCCTTTTCCTTTTACAGTAATACAATGAAGTACTTTGGGACCATGGATATGTTTAAGGTCCCGGAGTACTTTAATAAGGTGGTTGATATCGTGTCCGTCAACTGGTCCGAAATAGCGTAATCCCATTGCTTCAAAAAGATTACTTCGTTTGAGAAGCATAGACTTGATACTATTGTCAATGTTCTGGATGAAATTTCGCATACCCGGACTGATGCGGTTTAGTTTACCAAGAACGTTCCAAACGTCTTGTTTGACTTTATTATAACCTTTTGAGGTGGTAATATCTAGCAAGTACTCATTTAATCCCCCTACATTGGGGTCTATGGCCATATTATTGTCATTTAAAATGACCAATAGGTTTGAGTCATATACACCGGCATTGTTTAATGCTTCGAAAGCCATTCCTCCTGTCATAGACCCATCACCAATAACTGCTACGCTTTGCCGTTCATTTTCTCCGTTCATTTTGGCTGCAATAGCCATCCCCAAGGCTGCGGATATAGAGGTGGAAGAATGGCCTGTCCCAAATGAATCATATTCACTCTCTGACATTTTAGGGAAACCGCTAATTCCACCATAGAGCCGTTTGGTCTTAAACAAGTCTTTACGTCCGGTGAGTATTTTATGGGCATAAGACTGATGTCCTACGTCCCAGATCAGATTGTCGTAGGGGGTATTGAGGACATAATGAAGGGCAACTGTCAATTCTACTACTCCCAGGCTGGAACCCAGATGGCCAGGATTTTCAGCGCAGTCATCTATGATTTTTTGCCGGATTTCCTGACACAATAATATGAGTGAATCTTCCGGTACTTTTTTTAAATCCTCTGGTGAATTTATGCTATCGAGAATGTTCATTAATAAACAAGGGTTCCGATTTTTTCTCCTTCCATTAATTTTTTCAGATTACCTTCTATGTCCATATTGAATACCACAATGGGAAGGTTATTCTCCTTACACATCGTGGTGGCAGTCAAGTCCATTATTTTTAGGCCTTTGTTGTAGATTTCGTCATAAGTAATCTGCTCAAATTTTATAGCAGTAGGATCTTTTTCCGGATCTGCCGTATAAATTCCATCTACACGTGTTCCCTTAAACATGGCATCAGCCTCTATTTCAATTGCTCTAAGGCTGCTGCCGGTATCTGTCGTGAAATATGGATTTCCTGTTCCTGCACTAAATATAGTTACATATCCTTGTTGCAAATACTCCACTGCTTTGGTTTTGGAATAGAATTCTCCAATTGGTTCCATCCGGATAGCTGTCAGTACTTTGTTTTTACAATTTTCGTTATCTAGGGCTGAACTAAGAGCTAAACTATTGATGACTGTAGCAAGCATTCCCATGCTATCTCCTTTTACGCGGTCAAATCCCTTTGTACTACCACTTAAGCCCCGAAAAATATTACCTCCTCCGATGACAATTCCAATTTGAATTCCCATTTCTGCAATCTCTTTTATTTGGCGTGCATAGCTCTCTACACAGGTCACATCAATCCCATATTTCTGATTTCCCATTAAGGATTCCCCGCTTAGTTTTAAGAGTATTCTGTTGTATTTCATCACTTTGTTAGTTATATTGTAAAACAAAATTATTTTATTTCAGTATAAATTATTTAAAACGTAAAAAAATCGTCTTGGTTATAAAAAAAGTAGAACAAAGCTAATTAATTTTGTCTTATTCTAAAATGAAATTCTATGAATAAAACTGTAAATTACCGTTTAACTATTGTTGTCCCTGTTTATAATGAGGAAGGTAATATATTGAGATTGGAGAAGGAGTTAGGAGATTTTTTGGGAAAGGCGAAAGTGCCTTCATGTGTATTGTTTGTGAATGATGGCTCACAAGATAATAGTGAGAGATTATTGAAGGAAGTCTGCGTACGTCATGCAGACTTTTATTATCTCGGGTTGGCCAGAAACGGTGGATTGAGTGCAGCTATGAAAGCAGGTATTGATAATAGTGATTCGGAATTTGTAGGATATATTGATGCGGATTTACAAACTACTCCGGAGGACTTTAATAGCTTGCTGGATTATATTGAAGATTATGAGATGGTTATGGGAATACGTACAGGACGGAAAGATAGTTTTGTGAAAAATATGTCTTCCAAAATTGCCAATGGATTCCGGCGTTCTATGACTCATGATGGAGTAGAGGATACTGGTTGTCCTTTAAAAATATTGCGGACTGATTATGCGAAACGGATTCCTTTTTTTACAGGCATGCACCGTTTTTTACCAGCTTTGATCCAGTTACAGAATGGCAAAGTGAAACAAATTCCGGTCCGTCACTTTCCTAGGCTAGCCGGAAAATCTAAATATAATTTGAGAAATCGTCTCGTTGGACCATTTAAAGATTGTTTTGCCTATCGTTGGATGAAAAAAAGATATATAAATTATCAGGTGGCAGAAACCAATATCATGGAATAAAATTAATGCGTGAATAGTTGTTGATATTTATGTAAAATATCCTAAACAACTATGGGGCCTGCCTTTTCTTTTTTACTTTTATACATGATCCAGATGTTTCGGAAATAGACAATCAAACCTGTTGATTGGCCTAAAATAATTACAGGATCCTGTCGGAAAACAGCGTAGCTGACAATGATGCATGAGCCTAGTAAGCTAATAATCCAAAAACCAAGCGGAAGTACGGATTCATGACGTTTGCGGGAATATATCCATTGATAGACGAAACGTAAAGTGAAAATTATTTGTCCAAGTGAGCCCCAGATTAATAAGCCTAAAGGAATGTCTTCATTAAAGAAAAACTTATCAATAAATTCTGTGACTTCAGAAAGCATATAACCAAGAGCCAGAAATGGAGTGGCAATCAAAAAATAACGGATAGGACGGGGAATCTTTTCCCAACTGTGTTTTATATCTAAATTCCAAATATAGATATAGTAGGAAATCAACTGGCCAAGAATGATTGCGAAATCATCTCGAAGCCAGCCATAGAAAAAAAGTAAGTATGAACCTAACAGACTTAGTAACCAAAAGATAGAGGGAGAGACTACTTGTTTGGCTTTTTCAGAAAGTATCCATTGAAATAGTAAACGTGCTGAAAAGCAAATTTGTGCCAGATAACCGATGATATATATCATTTCATGTTTAATTTATTTAGAATATAATAATACTGTAATTTCCAACTATATATGATTTTCTGTTCATTAGGATATTATTTAAATTGCTATTTCTTATTTTATCTTTATTCTTGACAAATAGTATAAATTTTTGTTTGTCTAAAAGTGAATTTAGATGCGGTATATCTATCTTATGAATTTCCTGTTTCAGATAAACATCTATATTTTCACCACTTCGGAATTGAAAATAGTAGTAATTTTCTATTCCATTTTCGCAAGCAATTGTTGCTGCTTTTTGGCATATTTTGCGGAGACCAAGGTACTGATTTAGTCCGGAAATGGCAAGTGATCCGATGAGAATAGTGAGAAGAATGCCTGTACTGAGGCTGTTCATGGCCCTAATCAGTCTTTTTTGCCATAAATTGTATAAGGTATAAATGGAAAATGAAGTTAAAATTAAGGTTGTAATAAAGAAGATTGTATTTTGGGGAATGGGGACCGGGGTATAGCTGGAAACGATCCAAATACAAGGTAAAACCAGGGTGAGTATTAAGGCGGGTATCGCGATGCTGATATTGATAAATTTTTTATTTAATTCAGGAAGGAGTATAAATGTCAGGTAGGTAGTGAATGGATATATAGGTAACAGATAAATATCCAACTTTGCGCTGAATGCAGATAGAGTTACGAAAGTTATTGCAATGATCGTGAGGAAAAATTTTTTTAGATCGGTATTTATGAGTTGTTTTTTGACTCCTGTTATGATGATGAGGAGGTAGAATAAGGTCCAGGGGGCCAACATGTAGCTGATGGTTTTCAGATAATACCACCAGGGAGCTTTATGGTCAAATGCATCGACGGCCCTGTGTATTGTTTGATGAAAGAGGAGGTTGTATAAATAGGATTTTCCTCCTTCTGAATAAACTGCTGTAAACCAGATAATGCATAGACCAAGAAATATACTCCATTGCTTCCAGCCCAGATATCGGTTTATTTTACTAATTTGTTTTTTGATGATAAGAAAACTAACAATAGAAATTAGAGGAACTAGTAGGCCTGCCGGTCCTTTTGAAAAGACAGCTAAGAATATAAATACCGGTAATTTCAGGGGGTCCTTTTTAGTATATATACCTGAATATATTTTGTAGAAAGTATAAAGAGCCAGAGTAATAAACATACACATTAGCATATCCATTCGGAGTACAATGGCTGAACCAACGAAAAGTCCTGTTGTCATTAGAGTAATTCCTGCGCTATTGAGGTATGCTGGGAGTAGAGTTGGTTTTACCCAGGTATCCATGATTTTGACAATAACAAGGGCGGGAATTAAAGAAAAAAGCCCTAAAAAAAGCATATAATGGTCACCAAAAAGCCATTTGCCTAGCATAATGATCCAGAAGTACAATGGGGGTTTGTCTGCATATATTGTATTATGGTTCCAGAAAGTAAAGAAATGCCCGTTCCGGATTGCTTCATCAGCAATGCTTAGATACTTCAGTTCATTATTGGGAGTAAAGTCCCGCCAAATCAACAGGGGTATAAAACAAAGGAATATGAAAATATAACTTGATTTTTTCATAAGTTAAAGTTTATCCAAGCAGTTTTTATCATAGATTCTAATATTTTGTTGGGAAATTTAATCTATTCATAGTAAATTGGTTGCCTGTTTACATCATGCCTCTTTCCTCTGGATAGAAGAACAGAATGAGGTTACAATTTTTTTATTTAACGTGATAATTATTTTAAAGTTTTGACTATGAATCAAAAAAAAGGCCATATTCTTTTTCTTATTGTCATATGTTATTTCTCGTTTTTTATTAATAATCAGTTGATTTTTGCAGATATTATGGAGTCGAGAAACTTAGTTACTGCCCGTGAGATTACAGAAGAAGGTAATTGGCTGGTTCCGACGATGAATGGAGAACTACGATTGGAAAAGCCGCCTTTACCCACTTGGGTGGCTGCTTGTATTGAGCTTATTTCTCCGGATAATCTTCCTTTACAGAGAGCAGCTGCCGGAGTGATGGCCACTCTGCTGGTATTTTTCCTTTATGCTTTTGCGAGCCGTCAAACTTCAAATCCTTTATTCTGATTAATCAGTGCAGTTTCTTTGTGTACCTCATTTAATATTATTCTGATGGGGCGGACGGCTACGTGGGATATTTATTGCCATAGTTTTATGTTGGGGGCTATTTATTTTTTATTTAGTGCTGGCGGAAAGACTGGAAAATGCTGGAAAGAATTTATATGGGCTGGAGTCTTTATGGGCTTGTCTTTTTTAGGTAAGGGGCCGGTTTCATTTTATGCTTTATTGTTGCCTTTTTTGATGGCGTGGGGGATTGTTTACCGGCCTTCATTCCGGGGAAAAGTTTTTCCTCTTTTAAGTATGATTGGAATTTGCTTGTTGATCAGTTTATGGTGGCCTTTTTTGCTTTTTCTGACTCATAAAGACATGTTATTATCCGTTTGGAATAAAGAGTCCTCGGCATGGTTGGAGCATAGCGTACGTCCCTGGTATTACTATTGGAAATTTTTTACAGAAAGCGGGGTGTGGTCTTTATTCCTGGTAACTGCTTTAATATGGCCTTATTGGAAGAAACGTATTCGTTTCCGCAAGGAATATTTGTTTGCTGTATGCTGGGTTTTTATGGTTTTGATTTGTTTGTCCTTGTTACCGGAAAAGAAAACCCGTTATTTATTGCCGATTCTGATTCCTTCGGCTTTGGTTATTGCTCACTTTTTTATGTATTGCCGGCAATGTGTAGAGAATAGAAGATTTTTAGGAATGGATAAGCTGTTTTGGCGGATGAATACTCTTTTAATTGCAGGGATTGTAGGACTTTTACCTGTTGGAATTTATTTTTTCTTTTATGTTGCCGAAGGAATGAGCTTGGGGTTCTTTATTTTTCTGATTTTTATGTTAGAAGGAATTGCTGTGTATTTGTTCTATACAGCTTTGAAGAATAAAATATTAGGTTACTTAGGTGGTATATTAGGACTGTTTTTGAGTGTAGAGATTTTTATTTTGCCGGCCATTGTGGGCTTGTTTACGAATCCTGCTGTAAATAGTATCAGTGCTGTCAGGGATTTGCCTGAAATTAATCAACTTGCCTTTTATTATCCTTGTGATGAAGGATTGCGTATCGAATTAGTTTATGAGGCAAGACGGAAAATATTACCTTATTGTTTTCAGGAAAATGCGGATTTACCTCAGTTACCGTTTATATTGATTTCTCAGAAAACTGCTGAAGAAGTTTTACCGCCAAATTTGCTTGAGCATGTTGAACTTCAATTTATTGATGAATTTGATGATAATAAGCGTCCGGTTGATTCTGGTTTTCATTCAACGATGTTTGTACGTAAGGCAACTTTAGTTAAGGCTAAATAAAACCGGAAAACAGTATAATAAAAAACAGAATCATGTAAAAGTGATTCTGTTTTTTATATTTACTGATGAAAAAGGGGGATTAGTCGTTCAGCGTAAAACGAATAAATCCGGTAACAGTCAAATCTTTATCTTTACTTGACAAATAAGCTTTTACAGTCTGTTTACCATCTTTCACAAAAGCCTGATTCAACAGGGTTGATTCCTGATAAAATTTGTTCAGACGTCCTTCGGCAATTTTGTCCAGCATATTTTCAGGTTTTCCTTCTTCACGTGCTTTGTCCCGGCCGATTTCCAATTCATGAGCAATAACCTCCTGAGGAACATCGTTTTTATCAACAGCAATCGGAGCCATAGCAGCAGCCTGCATTGCAATGTCTTTTTTCACTTGGTTATCAGCTTCTTTATTAAATCCGATGACAGTAGCTAATTTATTTCCCGGGTGGATATAAGCGATAGTAGCTTCTGCCTCAATTTTACCATAATAGGCTAATTCCAGTTTTTCACCGATAACACCTGTTTGTTCTGAAATTTGGTCAGCAATAGAACGGCCGTTGATTTGTAATGCCAAAAGAGCATCTTTGTCGGCTGGCATATTTGCAAATGCACAATCTAAAATTTGTTGCGTAAAATGGATGAAATTATCATTTTTGGCTACGAAATCAGTTTCGCAGTTCAAGCTAACCATTACCCCTTTTTTACCTTCTGCATGAGCTAGTACACAGCCTTCTTTCGCTTCACGGTCAGCACGTTTGCTGGCTACGATAAGGCCACGTTTACGGATGATATCAACGGCTTTGTCAAAATCTCCTTCAGCTTCCTGAAGAGCTTTTTTGCAGTCCATCATTCCTGCATTAGTTGCGTGGCGCAACTTCATTACATCAGCTGCTTTTATTTCCATGTGTCTAATTTTAAATTTTGAATTTTAGATTTTAGATTAACAATCTAAAATCTAAAATTAAGTTATTGTTCTTCAGTTGTTTCTTCTGTAGCAACTTCAACTTCTCCTTCAGTTGTTTTTTCAGCTTTTTTAGCTACTGGCTTTTTTTCAGTGCTTTCTTTGTCTTTTTCAGCTTTACGTTCTGTAAGACCTTCTTTAATAGCGTCAGCCACTTTATCTATCACTAAACTGATTGAAGTAGAAGCATCGTCGTTACACGGGATAACGAAGTCGATACAACTCGGATCAGAATTCGTATCGACCATTGCAAATACTGGAATACCAAGACTTTTAGCTTCTTTCACTGCAATGTATTCCTTCATTACGTCCACAACGAAAAGAGCTGCCGGCAGACGGGTCAGATCAGCAATACTTCCTAAGTTCTTATCCAATTTAGCCCGCTGACGGGAAATCTGAAGTTTTTCCCGTTTTGAAAGGTGGTCAAAAGTTCCATCTTTCTCCATCTTATCGATGGTGGTCATTTTCTTCACTGCCTTACGGATTGTCGGGAAATTGGTCAACATACCACCCGGCCATCTTTCAGTTACATAAGGCATATTAATATTAGAAATTTTCTCAGCAACAATGTCCTTAGCCTGTTTCTTTGTTGCAACAAACAGAATTTTACGGCCTGATTTAGCGATCTGTTTCAGTGCTGCAGAAGCTTTATCCAGCATGATAGCTGTTTTGTTCAGGTCAATGATGTGGATATCATTACGCTCCATAAAAATATAAGGAGCCATTTTAGGATTCCATTTACGGGTAAGGTGTCCGAAGTGACAACCTGCATTTAATAATTCGTCGAAATTCGTATTTGACATTTTTGTGTTTTTAAAAAGTTTACATTCTTCATTTAAGCAATTGCCAGGTAGTCCCACTGAAGGAGTCCTGTCAATTTAGATACTAAACTGAAATTAACGTTTAGAGAACTGGAATCTCTTACGTGCTTTGGGCCGACCCGGTTTCTTACGTTCAACTTCACGAGGATCACGTGTCATGAAACCTGCTGCCCTTAATTTAGACTTGTCTTCTGCATTGATTTCAACCAGAGCTCTGGCAATACCCAGACGCAGGGCTTCTGCCTGGCCTTTGAAACCACCACCATCCAGATTTACCTTAATGTCATACTGACCGGTAACTCCCAACAGTTCGAGAGGTTGTTTAACAATGTACTGGAGTGTAGGTAAGGTGAAATATTCTTCCAACGGACGTTTGTTGATGGTGATATTGCCTTTGCCTTCACTGACGTAAACGCGAGCTACTGCTGCTTTTCTTCTACCGATTGCGTTAATTACTTCCATGATCTGTTAATTTAAAGAGTTTAAATCAATTACCTTCGGCTGTTGAGCTTCGTGTTTATGTTCGGTGCCTGCATACAGGTGAAGGTTTTTTAAAATTGCTCTTCCCAGACGGTTTTTAGGAAGCATACCACGAACGGCGTGTTCGATTACTCTTTCCGGATGTGCTTTCAATACAGCTGCCGGAGAAGTGTGACGCTGTCCGCCGGGATATCCGGTGTGACGGGTGTACAATTTGTCTGTTAACTTATTTCCGGTTAACACTACTTTTTCTGCGTTGATGATAATGACATTGTCGCCACAATCTTCAAACGGGGTAAAGGACGGTTTGTATTTGCCTCTTAACAGTTTCGCAACTTTAGAAGCAAGACGTCCCAAAACTTGATTCTCTGCATCAACAATAACCCACTCTTTTTGTGCGGTGGCTTTGTTGACATAAGTCGTTTTGTAACTTACTTGATCCACTTTTTTTAATTTTTAAATGATACATCTGTTTGTTTTTTGTTGTGGCATACCCTCGCAATTATCGGAGAAATGGGGAAAACGCATAGTCGGGCAGGCCAAAGTCCCATTCTCTGAAAATATGCCTGCAAGGTAAATGGCTAAGGTTCAGCCTTGCAGTTTAAAGTGTGCACCACTCCAAAATGAGGGGCAAATTTAATCAAAGATTATTTATAATCAAAGACTTTGCTTTTTTTTGTCATAAATCTTTCAAAGATTTTATCTTTGTATCTTAAATTGTTTGGTATGGGGATTTATGTACATGTGCCGTTTTGCCGGAATAAGTGTTTTTATTGTGGTTTTTATGCTGTGGCTTCGTTACAGTTAAAAAAGGCTTACCTTCAGGCCTTGTTGCATGAGATGGAATTGAGAAAGAATTATTTGCCTAAAAACCAGGTGGATACACTATATTTTGGAGGTGGTACTCCTTCTTATTTAGATGTAGATGAGCTTGAGATGATTATGTATAAAATACATGATATATGGAATCTGAATGCTGGATATGAAAGTTCTATTGAAATGAATCCTGAGGATATAAGCAGGAACAAGCTTGAAAAATTGTACGAACTCGGATTTAATCGTTTGACAATTGGTGTTCAGTCATTTCATGATGATATATTAAAGCGTATTAATCGGCATCATACTGCACAACAGGCTATTGACGGTATTGAGCTGGCCTATAATGCTGGATTTAATAATATTGGTATTGATTTAATCATAGGGCTACCTGGACAAACTTCAGAGGATATTGATCATGATTTGAAAATGGTAAATATATTGAATATAAAACATATATCAGTATATATATTAAGTATTGATTCAAATTCAGTTTTTGAAAAATTAATTGAAAAGGGAAAATTTGAATCTCAGGATGATGATGTGTTAGCAGATCAGTATCTCAGGATCTCCGATCGTTTGAAAGATATGGGTTATGAGCATTACGAAATATCTAATTTTGCAAAAGAAGCAAAGTATTCCCGGCATAACACTTCATATTGGCAACAGAAACCGTATTTGGGGTTGGGGCCCGCAGCTCATTCGTTTGATCTGAATTCCCGTCAATGGAATGTGGCTCATTTGAAAAATTATATTGATAGTTTAGATAAAGGTTATTTAAATTTTGAAAAAGAAGTATTAACAGATTCAAATTTGTACAATGAATATCTCATGACTAACCTAAGGACAATGTGGGGAATTGATGTTTGTTTATTGGAAGAGAAGTATCCGGTATGGTGGAGAAATACGAAGAAAATAATGGATGGTTATTTGGAACGGGGGCTAATGATTTCTGTAGGGGGTGGAGGTCTCCGCCTGACAGAACAAGGTTGGTTGTTATCGGATCGGATTTTCACTGAATTATTTGTGTAATGTTGAGACGTGATTATGTTTTTTATCTTGATTTTATTATTTTTGCAAATCCATGTCTGAATGCAGCAGATGTGGTAGAGATGTAAACCGATTATAATGTGTAAATTAAATGAGATGAGCACAAAAAAATTGTCAGTCAAAGAACTTTTGCAATCGGGAGATTGTGGCAAAGAAGTGGAAATCAGTGGTTGGGTAAGAACCAAACGGGGTAATAAGCAAGTGAATTTTATTGCTTTGAATGATGGTTCTACTGTAAATAATATACAAATTGTGCTTGACATGAATAATTTTGCGGAAGAGCTTATGAAAAAAGTGACGACAGGAGCAGCTATTCATGTAAAAGGTTTGCTGGTTGAGAGTGCTGGAAGCGGTCAGGCTCACGAAATCCAGGCTTTGGCATTGGAAGTTTTAGGAGAGGCTGATCCGGATAAATATCCGATTCAGCCTAAAAGGCATAGTCTTGAGTTTTTACGGGAGGTGGCTCATTTACGTTTCCGGACGAATACATTTGGGGCTGTTTTTCGTATCCGGCATGCTATGGCTTTCGCTATCCATCAGTATTTTAATAATAATGGATTCTTTTATTTGAACACTCCTCTGATCACTGCTTCCGATTGTGAAGGTGCTGGTGAAATGTTCCGTGTAACGACACTGGATGCAAAAAATCCGCCGTTAACTGAAGAAGGAGAAGTCGATTTCAAACAGGATTTTTTTGGGAAAGCAACCAACCTGACTGTGAGTGGGCAGTTGGAAGGAGAGCTGGGAGCTATGGCTTTAGGAAAGATTTATACTTTTGGTCCTACTTTCCGGGCTGAAAATTCTAATACTACCCGTCATTTATCTGAGTTTTGGATGATTGAGCCGGAAGCTGCCTTTTATGATTTGAATGATAATATGGATCTGGCTGAGGATTTCTTGAAATACCTAATTCGATATGCTTTGGAGCATTGTATGGATGATTTAAAATTCCTAAGTGCACGTTTACAAGAAGAAGAAAAAAATAAGAAGGCAGATGAACGTTCGATGGAGTTGATCGAGAAGTTGAATTTCGTATTGACACATGATTTTGAAAGAGTCTCTTATACAGAGGCTATTGAAATTTTAATGAATAGTAAACCTAATAAGAACGGAAAATTTCAGTATCCGGTAAATGGTTGGGGGGTTGATTTGCAAAGTGAACATGAACGCTATTTGGTGGAAAAACATTTCAAGAGGCCAGTTATTCTGACTGGTTATCCTAAGGAAATCAAGGCTTTCTATATGAAACAAAATCCGGATGGAAAAACAGTTGCAGCTATGGACGTTTTATTCCCGCAGATTGGTGAAATCATCGGAGGATCACAACGTGAAGAAAATCTGGATAAATTGGTTACCCGTATGCAAGAAGTGGGGATCCCGGTAGATGGAATGCAGTATTATTTGGATACCCGTCGTTTTGGTTCTGCCGTGCATAGTGGTTTCGGATTGGGATTTGAACGTTTATTATTGTTTGTAACGGGTATGGGAAATATTCGGGATGTTATTCCTTTTCCACGTACACCGAAGAATGCAGAATTCTAATTATTTGTGATATCTGATTTAGGATTTGAGATTGAAAGTATCCGGAATCGTAAATCAGATATCGTAAATTTAAAATTGATTAAAGCGTGCTCAAACAAAGTTTACAACAGAAATTAGGGCTGAAGATTAACCCTCTTCAGATACAGTTGATTAAGCTGTTGGAACTTCCTACTTATCAATTAGAGCAACGGATAAAGGAAGAACTTGAACAAAATCCCCTGCTGGAGGAAGGAGAAGACAGATCGGAAGCAGGGACGGTTGAAGAAATAGGTGGAGAGGATTCTCAGGAAGATATGCATGAATTTGGAGAGGAGAATGATGAGGAAGAAGGGCGTTTCCGGGAAGATGATTTTTCTTTGGAGGATTATATGGGAGACGATGATGACGATATTCCGGAATATCGTCTTTCTGCTTCAAATACTTCAAAGGATGATGATAGCCGGGATTTTATATTTTCGCAAGGGGCTTCTTTCCGGGAGAGTTTGATTGCACAATTGGGAATGCGTACTCTGTCTGATTCAGAACGTCGGATTGCAGAATATATCATTGGAAATATCGATGATGATGGCTACCTGAGGAGAGATATAGAAAATATTGTTGATGACTTGGCTTTTGGGGCCGGTATAGAGGTACGTGAAGAAGAGATTCTTTATCTGCTGAAAATCATCCAGGAGTTCGAGCCAGCTGGAGTTGGTGCAAGGGATCTGAGGGAATGCCTTTTGTTACAGATAGATCATAAATTGTCAGAGAATCAGGATAATAAAATTCTTTTCGATGCAAAACGAATTTTAGAAGAATGTTTTGAGGAATTTTCACGAAAGCATTACGAGAAGATATCCCGGAAGTTGCGTATGGAAGATGAAGAACTCAGGTTGGCCATTAATGAGATTCTGAAATTAAATCCTAAACCAGGAGGAACGGTTGCCGAAGTATCGTTCGGGCATGAGGCGGAAAAAATTATTCCTGATTTTACCTTAGACCTAGTGGATGGAGAATTGCAGCTCAGTTTGAATACCGGAGATATTCCAGAGCTTAGAATCAATAAATCCTACCTGAATATATTAGATCAATACCAAAAAGGTGAATCACCTAAGAATAAGAAGGATGTGGTTTCTTTTGTAAAGTATAAATTAAGTTCAGCTAAGTCTTTTATTGACGCAGTACAACAACGTAATAATACATTGATGCTGACAATGACGGCCATCGTACAGTTTCAAAAACAATTCTTTCTCACGGGCGATGAAACCATGTTAAAGCCTATGATATTAAAGGATATAGCTGATGTTACCGGATTAGATGTTTCAACTATTTCCCGGGTCTCTAATTCGAAATATGTCCAAACTTGGTTTGGTATTTATGCTTTGAAAGATTTCTTTTCAGGAAGTATGCAAACAGCTAGTGGCGAAGAAGTCAGTACAGGAGAATTGAAGAATGTATTAAAGTCGTTAGTGGATGAGGAAGACAAGAAGAAACCTTTGACTGACGATGAGTTGGTCGTAATGATGGAAAAGCGGGGATATCAGATTGCTCGCCGTACGGTAGCTAAATATCGTCAGATGTTGGATATTCCTGTGGCTCGTTTAAGGAGGGAAATGTAATAAACGGAATAATCATGAGTAGGACTGAAAGTATTTCAATTATGAATTTTATTGCCCGGACTTTGTCTATTGCTTTACATCCGCTGCTAATGCCGGTATATGTTCTTTTTTTTCTTTTTAGCAGTAATACTTTTTTTTCATTTCTTCCGGGGGTAACAAAGTTATATTGTTATGTTGTAACAGTAGGTTTATTGTTACTAATTCCTTTGGCTTCTTTGCCTTTGTTTAAATTCTTTCATTTGATTAGGAATTATGAATTGGAAGATAAGCAGGAACGGATTTATCCGATTTTAGTTACTGTTTTTTGTGCTTTTCTGGGATTTTGGTTATTGGGATTTGTTGCATATACTGTGATCGTACAGCAATTGTATCTGACATTGGTTGTTTTACTCTCTCTTTTTTTTATTATCACTTTATATTGGAAAATGAGTATGCATATGACGGCAATAGGAGGAGTATGTGGTTTTTTGATTACGATAGCGTTGAAATATGCCGGGGATGTACGTGGTGATTTTATGCTGATGTTGGTACTGGCAGGATTGTTAGCTGCGAGTCGTTTGTATTTGAAGAAACATACTCCTTTGCAAGTATATGCCGGTTTTTTATTTGGATTGTGTTTTGTTGTGGCAATTCAGCTTTATTCCACTTTATGAATCCATATATCCTGGCGGTCGGTACTGGTCCGGTATTTATCCCGTGCTGTATTGGCCTCGTTTTCGGAGGTAAAACTTTCAATACTGACACGGTATCTCTTAGAAGAATATAGTAAGGTGGCGGGATAATTCTTTGCTTTTAATTGTGTGACTAATTTTTCTGCCCGTTCTTTTTCATTTACGCTAAAACTGGAGACAATCACGTGATATCTGGTTCCCTGTTGAGGATTCTGCGGTACAGGAATGTTTTCTGCTTGTTGAATAGGAATCATCTGGGGTGATATGGATTGTTGCGTATTTTCTGTTTCCCGAACTACAGAGATCGTACTGAGGTATTTTGCAGGTAATTCTTTGTTTGTACATCCTAAAAGGCAACATCCTGATATTAGCATATTCCATATCAATTTCATAGTCGGAAAATTTTGATGCAAATATAGACAGATTTGGTTTGAAAACAGACTTTGATACAAATTTAATAAAAAATAGGTTAGAATATGACGGGATAAATTAATTTTGTTGCCGATAGGATGTTTGTATATAAATTAGTGTAGCGTATGAAAAGAATATCTTTTTTTGTTTTCTTGGCATTTCTGATTTCTGCTTGCCATCGGAAAGAAGAAACTATTATCCGGATGGAGACCTCGTTGGGAGATATTCGTTTTCGTTTGTATGATGAAACCGTGTTACATCGCGAGAATATGATTAAATTAGTACGGGAAGGTTACTATAATGGAATGTTATTTCATCGGGTAATTAAGAATTTCATGATACAAACCGGAGATCCGGAATCGAAGATGGCCCGTCGGAACATGTTGTTGGGAGATAAGGACATTGGGTATACATTAAATGCTGAGATTCAGCCTTCTTTTTTTCATAAAAGAGGTGCAATTGCAGCTGCCCGTGAGGGAGATGAACTGAATCCCCATCGCAATTCAAGCGGTTCACATTTTTATATCGTACAAGGAAAAAAGTTTTCTGAGGAAAGTTTAAATGAGACTGTTGAGCATATTAACAATAAGCGTTATACGGCTCTTTTTAATCGTTTGAAGGCTAAACGTGAAGAGGAGATCGCAAAATATCAGTTGGAAGAAGATTATGAGCATCTTATGGCTATCAACCGGGAGTTGTCGAATGCTACCCGTCAACAATTTGATCAGGTGAAGTTGAAATTATCTGATGAACAAAAACAGGTATATACGACTCTTGGAGGTACGCCTCATTTGGATGGAGAATATACAGTTTTTGGAGAGGTCATAGAGGGAATGGAGGTAGTGGATAAAATAGCTGAACAGAGTACGGATGGCCATAACAGGCCTGAAGCTGATGTTGTTATCAATAAAATGGAAATAGAATAGGACATGAGACACGTACTTTGGGGGGGTATACTTTTATTTGTAACTTGCATTTGCGAGGCTAAAAAGTATAAACTGGTGGAAATAGAAACCAATCTGGGTATTATAAAGGTTCGTCTGTTTGAGGATACTCCGAAGCATAGTGAGAATTTTCTCAAACTTGTTAAAGAAAAGCATTATGATAGTCTTTTATTTCATCGGGTGATCAAGGATTTTATGATTCAGGGCGGGGCTTCTGATTCAAAACGTGCCCCTAAGGATAAAGGGGGGGGCATGTCTGATTCAGGGTATACGATTGAAGCGGAATTCCGGCCGGGAAATATACATGTAAAAGGTGCTTTAGCAGCAGCCCGTCAGGGAGATGAGGTAAATCCTGAGAAGAGATCTTCCGGAGAGCAATTTTATATCGTTCAGGGAAGGATTTATACTGATGCGCAATTAGACCAAATGGAACAAAAACGGTTGATGGAAGCAAAAAATCAATTGGGAGCAAAATTATATGAACCTTTACAGAAAGAACATCTTCGATATCTGCAGAATGGACAAAGGCAGAAAGCTGATAGTCTTATTAATTCAATAAATCGGCAAATAGAGAAACAATTTGCTGGTGAGAACCCCTACCGTTTTAGTCCGGAAGCCCGTGAGTTGTACAAATCTGTTGGAGGAACTCCGTTTTTGGACGGAGATTATACGGTGTTTGGTGAAGTGGTGGAAGGTATGGACATACTTGATAAAATAGCAACTGTAAAGACAGCCCCTGATGACCGACCGGAAAAAGATGTGATTATCTTAAGTACTAAATTGAAAAGAAAATAAAATTGTTCCCCAAGCCAACTATCGGTAGGGGAACAATCTCTATTATATACCTGTAATTTTTTTGATTTCATTTAGTTTATTTAATGCTTCCAGAGGAGTCAAGCTGTTGATGTCAAGTCCGGCTATTTCATCTCGGATTTGTGTGAGGATCGGGTCGTCAAGCTGGAAAAAACTGAGTTGCATACCTTCACGAGCTGAAGCTATATGATCTACATTTTTCTGGATGACATCATTTTTATCACGGTCATTTTCCAATTGTTTCAGAATTTCATCAGCACGTTTGATCACGGATTGTGGTAACCCGGCCATTTTACCCACTTGGATACCGAAGGAGTGATTAGAACCTCCTTTTACTAATTTCCGTAAAAAAATGACTTTCTGCCCGACCTCTTTTACAGATACGTTGTAATTCTTAATTTTTTTGAAAGAGCGTTCCATTTCATTTAATTCATGATAATGGGTAGCAAAAAGGGTTTTAGCGCGGAATTTGGGATGTTCATGCAAATATTCCACGATAGCCCATGCGATGGAAATTCCATCATAAGTAGAAGTTCCCCGGCCCAATTCATCAAATAGCACCAGGCTGCGGTCGGAAATATTATTTAGGATATTAGCAGCCTCGTTCATTTCCACCATAAAAGTAGATTCTCCATGGGAGATGTTGTCTGAAGCTCCGACTCGGGTGAAGATTTTATCTACATATCCGATGTGAGCTGTTTGTGCCGGAACAAAACATCCTGCCTGTGCCATAATTACAATTAAAGCTGTTTGCCGGAGAAGGGCTGATTTTCCGGCCATATTAGGACCGGTAATGATAATGATTTGTTGTTTCTGATTATCCAGATAGACATTGTTGGAGATATATTCTTCTCCTGGAGGAAGTTGTTTTTCGATCACCGGATGACGTCCTTCTTTTATATCTATGATATCCGAATCATTGATGTCGGGCCGATTATAATGATTGGTAATGGAAACTTCAGCAAAAGAAACCAGAGCATCGATGGCAGCAATGATTTTTGCATCATCCTGTAAAGGACGGATATAATCAGCAGCTTCCTGAAGTAAAGCATTGTACATCTCTGTTTCAATGGTTAAAATCCGGTCTTCAGCTCCTAGAATTTTATCTTCATACTCCTTTAATTCGGGAGTGATATATCGTTCTCCATTGACTAAGGTCTGTTTTCGTATCCAGTTGGCAGGTGCCTTGTCTTTATGGGTTTTGGTTACTTCGATATAGTAACCGAAGACATTATTAAAACCTATTTTTAAAGAAGGGATACCTGTAGCTTCGCTTTCCCGTTGTTGGATCTCTGCCAGCTTTTCTTTGCCATGACTGGAAATGTGTCGTAGTTCATCCAATTCTGCATTTACTCCTTCAGCGATAACATTGCCTTTTGTGAGCTGATGTGGTGCATTTTCTTGTAGTTGCTGAGTGATTTTTTGGTATAGAATGTCACAGCATTCCAGTTGATCAACCATTTTTTGTAAAATAGGATTATGGGTTTCCTTACCTATTTTTTTCAACGGACTGATACAGGAAAGGGCAATTTTTAATTGATTCATCTCCCTTGGAGTGATCCGGGCAACTCCTATTTTGGAAGTTAACCGTTCGAGGTCACCAATACTTTCAAGCAGGTTTTTCGTTTCTGTTCTGGCAGCTTCATTGTGAATAAAGCAGTCAACGATATCCAGGCGGCTATTAATTTCTACCGGGGATTTTAAAGGCATACATATCCATCTGCGGATTGTACGGCTGCCCATGGGGGTAATAGCTTGATCGATAATATCTGCAAGAGAATGTCCTTCTTCGTAGGCAGAATGGAGTAATTCCAGATTTCTAAGGGTAAACTTATCCAAAAGTACACAATGTGATTCATCGATTCTCGAAATAGAGGTGATATGCGAAATCATATCGTGTTTGGTCATTTCCAGATAGTTTAATACAGCTCCTGCTGCTGAAATACCGCAATTCATCCGTTCTATACCAAACCCTTTTAGAGAACTAACTTCAAAGTGCTTAGTTAATCGTTCTGCCGCTGAATCCCGGTCAAAAAACCATTCTTCTATCGGATAAATGTAAAATTTGTTTCCGAATAATTCGTGAAAACGGTTTTCTTGTCCTTTGGGATAAATCACTTCCTTGGGTTGAAAGCTGTTCAGTAATTTATCTATAGTGGAATGTGTACCCTCTGTAGTCAGAAATTCTCCGGTAGAAAGATCGAGCAAGGCAAGTCCGGATTCAGTTTTCTTAAAATATACAGAAGCCAGAAAAATATTATTTTTGGTATCTGTTGAATATTCGCTATAGGAAACACCAGGGGTTACTAATTCAATTACTCCCCGTTTCACCAGAAATTTTGTTTTTTTAGGGTCTTCCAACTGTTCACAGATAGCTACCCGTTGTCCTGCCCTGACGAGTTTGGGTAAATAGTTATCAATTGCATGATATGGAAAACCTGCAAGTTCCACTGTACCAGGAGAACCAGAGGAACGTTTGGTTAAAGTAATTCCTAAAATACGAGAGGTTGTGATGGCATCTTCTCCGAAAGTCTCGTAGAAATCTCCCATCCGGTATAATAGAATAGCATCCGGATACTTGGCTTTTGTTGCATAATATTGTCTCATCAACGGTGTTTCGTTGTTTTCTTTTTTTGCCATATATTTCTTTTTTTGATGACTAACAACCCTTATATCATAATGAAATCACATTATAGTTGGCTATATATCAATGTGATGTAATTTGTGCTTTCAGATTTTAATCTTTTCATGTTTTGTTGCTTTCAAAGATAGTTATTTTCGAGGAGAAAAAGTTTAAAAGCTCATAAACATTATGTAATTTTGTGTCGATGAATATAGAGGAATTGACCGAGTATTGCCAGTCTTTAAAGCAGGTTACGACTGTGATCCAGTGGGGAGATGTGTTGGTCTTTAAAGTAGCTGGAAAGATGTTTTGTTTTGTGCCAATGGATGAGTCTGAACTAATGATGAATCTGAAGTGTGATCCGGATGAAGCTCTTGAGCTAAGAGAGAGGTTCGCTGCTGTAATTCCTGGCTTTCATATGAACAAAAAATATTGGAATACCGTAATAATAGATGGCTCAATAAGTGATAGTATGCTTCGGGTATGGATTGAAAAATCTTATCGGTTAGTGGTGGCGAAGCTGTCTAAAAATGAACGGGAAAAATGGGGGATATAGCCTCTTTTGATTGGATTGATTATAAACGACTAAACAATGGATAATATATCAGAAACGTTGGCAACGTACAGTTGTGTTAATCTGGATGACCGGGTACAGTTTGAACTGGACGGTGTGGTAGAGAAAGAGATTAAACAGGCTTATTGTGTTGAAAATCTCGAATTCTGTATTGCATGTATGGATTACACATCTTTAAGACTGACAGATACTGAAGGATCGGTAAAGAATTTTGTGACTGATTTATTGAAAAAATTGAAGAAATTCAATTTACGGGAAGTGGCAGCTGTGTGTGTATTTCCTAAGTTTACTGAGGTTGTGCGCGAAATGTTAAAACCGACTGAGATACAGACTACTGTAGTTGCTGGGAGTTTTCCAAATTCACAGACCTTTACAGAAATTAAGTTGGCAGAGTGTAAAATGGCTATCGGGGCAGGGGCACAGGAAATTGATGTAGTTATTTCTGTTGGAAATATGTTGGAGAAAAACTACGAAGAAGTATACCGGGAGTTGAAAGCTATCCGGAAGGCTTGTGAAAATGTCCGGTTAAAAGTCATTTTGGAAACCGGAGAGTTAAAGGATTTGGAAAGTATTTTTAATGCTTCTTTGATAGCTGCTTATGCGGGAGCAGATTTTATAAAAACTTCGACAGGTAAAGTTCCTGTCAATGCAACTCCTGAATCGGTTTATGTGATGTGTGAGGCTATCAAACAATATTATGCACAAACCGGGAAAAGAGTAGGTCTAAAAGTGGCTGGTGGGGTTTCAAAGGCGCAAAGCGCAATTCGTTATTTAACAATAGTAAACCATGTATTGGGAAGTGAATGGCTGACGCCTTATTATTTCCGGATAGGGGCTTCACAATTGATGGATGACGTAATTAAAGAAATAAAGGCCTTACAAATGATAAAGTAAAAAAAGCTGCTTCTAGCAGCTTTTTTTACTTTAAGAAAATAGGTTGGTTCTAAATTGTTCGTTTTCTCAATTTTCTATTTCCAATTTATCTTCGTCAATATCTTCTTCTTCATCATAGATCTGTAAAAGCGGTTCAGCCCGGAAAGTCTTGTTTGTAATACTATGTTCCATTGTTAATAGTAAGGATGGAAGCAGCAATAGGTTTGCCAACATAGCTCCGAATAAAGTGATGGAGGTTAGTAACCCTAAGGCAAAAGTTCCCCCGAAACTGGAAAGGCAGAAAATGCCGAATCCGAAAAACAGGATAATTGAAGTGTAAATCATACTTTGGCCTGTTTCCTGCAATGCTAATACTACTGAGGATCGGATGCTCCAGTTGGTTGCCTGTAGTTCCTGACGATATTTAGCAAGATAATGAATCGTATTGTCAACTGAAATTCCGAAAGCTACGCTGAATACAAGAATGGTTGAGGCTTTGATAGGAATACCCACATATCCCATAATTGCGGCAGTGATGATCTGAGGTATAACATTAGGTATTAAAGCAATTAGGACCATGCGTTTGCTTTTGAACATCCAGGCCATAAATCCTGCAATGAGAATAATAGCTAAAGCTAGAGAAGAAAACAGATTACGGAGTAAATACTGGTTTCCTTTAAAGAAAATAATGCTTGATCCGGTAACACTGATTTGATGTTTATCTTCCGGAAATATCTGAGTGATAGTTTTGTATAATGTATCTTCTTTGGCTTCCATTTTTTGGGTACCAATATCTTTTACCCGGAAACTCAAGCGTATTTCACGCATGGTTGAATCTACGAAAGATTTAGCCATATCGTTCATACCTCCTGTAGATTCCATGACATATTTCATGATGAAATTTTTGGTCATGTTGTTAGGCAATTTGTAATAAGAAGCTTTTCCATTATAATAAGCTTGGTTGGCAAACTTAGCTGCTTCAACAACTGATAAAGCTTTAGAAAGATCCGGATCATTAGATAACTCTGTATTCAGTTGATCCAATTTTTCCAAATTACTGAGTTTGAAAACCTGGTTAGGCTTTAAAAAATCTATTGTTATTTCCAAAGGCATCAGTCCGTCGAAATTTGATTCGAAGAATGCCAGATCCTGACGTATCGGATCCGTATCTTTTAGGTCATCGACCATATACCCTGTCGTTTTCATGAGGGTAATACCGAAAATTCCGGCAATGACCAAAATTCCGGCAATGTAATATATGGTGTGACGACGGTTGATAACCAGGTATATTAGTTTGTCAATAAGGTGGTTGATAAATGGATTGTAAAGATGTTTCGTTTGTTTGGTATCAGGAACAGGCAAATAACTGAAAACTGTGGGAATCAGGATCAGACAGATCAGAAAAACACAGGTGATGCTGATGAATGCAATCCAGCCGAATTCTACCAGTATCTGGCTGGAAGTGATAATAAAGGTAGCAAAACCGGCAGCAGTAGTAAGATTAGATAGCAGGGATGCATTTCCTACTTTTTGCACCATTCGTTGTAATGCTTTGATTTTATTACCATGCCGGACATATTCGGCATGGTATTTATTCACCATGTATACGCAATTGGGAATTCCAATGACAATTAGTAAAGGAGGAAGCATAGCCGTCAACAGAGTAATTTTAATACTCAGGAGTGCCATAAATCCAATGGCCCAGATAACGCTCAAACCTATGATTCCAACACAGAACCCAACGATACGAAATGACCTGAAAAATAAGTAAAGTATAATTGTTGTGATTAGTAAGGAGAGAGCGATAAACATATACATTTCTCCTTTAATATTTTCGGCATTAATAACCCGGATATAGGGCATTCCGGAATAATGCATCTGAATATTATGCTTATTGGTGAAATGATCTGTTACTTTTAGCACATCCTGTACTAATTTTACCCGTGCCGGAGAGTTCATTACTTCTGCGGATACGGTGATCATCATATTATAAGTATTTTTAGCTTTATTAATTAATAGACCATCATAAATAGGTAAGTTTTCAGCAATAAAAGTCAGGCTGTCGAGTTCTTCTTTGGTATCGATATGTGTGGGAAAGATAGGGAGGACTTCAAATTTTTTCAGATCCGTATTTTTATGGAGATTGAAAGTGTGGGTAATAGACATTAGGGCAGTTACTCCTTCCAACGCTTTAATACTATCTCCCATAGCTATCCAATCATTGATTTTATCCAGCTCGTAAAAGTTAGAGTCCTGGATAGCAAATACCATGATATTACCTTCTTGTCCGAATGTTTCCCTGAAACGTGCATAGTCCAGATAAGCACTGTCAGTTTTGGGCAATAGATCTGCACTTTCGTAAGACATCTGAATGTTTCTGGCCTGAAATCCCATGAAAATAGTACCGAGTAATACCCCGATAATGAAAGCGATCCGATTGCGCAATATAATCCCTGCTATCTTGGTCCACATAGTAATATAAGTCGAAAGTCCTGTGTTGAAAAAGTTGAAAGTGTATCGCTTTCAAAAATATTTCAGCGTGATATTTGATTAAATAAACAGACAAATTTAACAAGAATATATCAAAGCTATTGTATTTTAGGGTTGTTTTTGTGTCTTTTTACATCTCTTGCAGTTTTTTTAGCGAAATTATCTTCTATGGCTTTTGTTAGGTCTACACCAGTTTGATTGGCCAGGCAAGTTAATACCCAAAGGACATCAGCCATTTCATCGGCTAGGTTTTCCTTTTCTCCTTCTTTAAAAGATTGTTCTCCGTATTTGCGGGCAATTATTCGCGCAAGTTCCCCTACTTCTTCAGTGAGGATGGCCATATTGGTTAATTCATTGAAATATCTGACGCCGTATTCTTTAATCCATGAATCAACGCGCTCTTGTAGTTCTTGTATTTCCATCTGTTTTGAAGTGTTTAAATGTTGAGTATTTTGTTCATGTATTAGATTATATGCGGTTTTTAGAGTCAATCAGGATAGTTACCGGGCCATTATTGATTAATTCTACCTTCATATCTGCGCCGAACACACCGGTTTTAACTTCTTTTCCCATGGCTTCACTTAGTGTTTTCACAAACATTTCATATAAAGGGACTGAAATTTCAGGTTTGGCAGCATCAATATAAGAGGGGCGGTTTCCTTTTTTTGTGCGGGCCATTAAAGTAAACTGACTGACTGCCAGAATATCTCCTCCGGTTTCCAATATAGATTTATTCATAACTCCGTTTTCATCATCAAAAATACGGAGATTACAAATCTTACTACTTAACCATTGAATATCTTCTTTGTTATCATCAGCTTGAATCCCAACTAATATCAGCATACCTTTGTTTATGGTTGAATAGGAGTTTCCTCCTATACTGACATTTGCCTTTAAAACCCGTTGAATGACTACTTTCATGATTGTAATTATAATAGTTAAATATTTAATTTTTTATTTCAGTATGATATGAATACCTTAGTAAGGGTTATGCAAAAGTACAAAAACGGGATAATTTTCAGATTTCCATTCTCAGTTTTCAATTAATTTGTTACTTTTGCCGACACAAGTTGGCTGAGTAGTTCAATGGATAGAACGGAAGTTTCCTAAACTTTAGATTCGGGTTCGATTCCCGGCTCGGCTACAACTAAAAAGGAACGGATCACTCCGTTCCTTTTTGTCTTTTACAGTGCACAAGTGCTGCATCCTCGATAGTCTTTTCCGGGTTGGCCCTTGTATTCGGGATGACGTTGTAACCATACTACGGCGTATGAACAAGTGGCGACAGGTTTTAACTGTTGTTGCAGAGCATAATCATAAGTTGCTTTTACTAGTTGAGCTGCGATTCCCCGGCCTCCGATTTCGGGGGGGACGATGGTATGACGAATATCCAGTTGACCGGCATTGATCCTGTAGGTAACATAAGCGATGTAACCATCTACCTTGGCCAGGAACTTATTGTTGTCTATATCATGGGTGATTTCCATAAAGAATAGTTTTCAACGAAGATATAAAATATTTTTGAATTACTGTATCTTTGTAGGAGTATCAATTTTAGTTATTGGAATAATTTGAATAAAATAGTTTTATGGAGAATTTTATTTTTCAGAATCCAACTAAGTTAATTTTTGGAAAAGGAATGATTGCTCGTTTAGCCAAAGAAATTCCTGCGGGTAGACGTATTTTAGTGACTTTTGGGGGAGGAAGTGTGAAGGGAAATGGGGTTTATGAGCAAGTCAGAGAAGCTTTGAAAGGGTTTGAGGTAATTGAATTTTGGGGAATTGAGTCCAATCCAAAGATTGAGACTTTACGGAAAGCGATTCAATTGGGTAAGGAGAATCAGGTTGATTTTCTGCTGGCAGTCGGGGGAGGTTCTGTCATTGATGGCACAAAATTAATTGCTGCAGGCTTGCTTTATGAGGGGGATGCTTGGGATTTGGTGTTGAAAGGTAGGGCTAAAGCAGCTTTGCCTTTGGCTACGGTATTGACTTTACCAGCTACAGGTTCGGAAATGAACGATGGGGCTGTTATCTCTAGAATTGAGACGGCTGAAAAATATCCATTTCATTCGAAATTTCCGGTTTTCTCTATTCTCGATCCGTCAGTCACCTTTACTTTGCCTGTCTATCAGATTGCATGCGGAATAGCTGATACTTTTGTGCATGTGATGGAACAATATTTGACAACTCCCGGGCAGTCCCGTTTGATGGACCGTTGGGCTGAAGGCATATTACATACTTTGACTGAGATTGGACCAAAGATACTGGAGAGGCAGGATGATTACGATTTAATGTCTGAATTTATGCTTTGCGCGGCGATGGGATTGAACGGATTTATCGCAATGGGAGTGCGTGAGGACTGGGCTACACATATGATTGGTCACGAGTTGACAGCATTGCATGGACTGACTCATGGGGCTACTTTGACTATTGTTATGCCGGGTTTATTACGTACGTTGAAGCAAAAAAAACGGGCAAAGCTACTTCAATACGGGGAACGGATTTGGGGGATTAAAGAAGGTACGGAACAGGAGAAGGTTGAACTGGCAATTCAGAAAACAGAAGTTTTTTTTAAAGACCTGGGTTTACCTACCCGTTTGGGAGATGTTCAGATCGGTGAGGAAACGATCCGGGAAATCGAAAAACGCTTTAATGAACGGCAAGTTGGGTTTGGAGAAGATCAGGACGTTACCGGAACTGTTGCCCGGAAAATATTGGAAAATTGTAAGTAGGCATTCATAAAATATAATTCAGCATTTTCTTTTTTAAGATATAGCTGTTTTAAATAGGATGTTGGGAAAAGCCAAGAGATTTTACATAAAATTCATTGGCTTTTCTTTTTTTAGTTTTTGTTTTAAGACAATTTTCGAGTGGGATGGATAAATTCATTTGGAAAGTTCTGGTTTAGAAGTTACTTTTTTATAATTTAGCACCTTGCAAAATAAAAGTAGATATGTACACAATCGAACAACTCAGGGACGTTATAAAAACGGAATTGGATAAACAGGAATATGTTGAAGAACCATATTCTTTGTTTGAGCCGATTAAATATATTATGGAAGATGGGGGAAAGCGTTTGCGGCCGGTATTGACCTTGATGGCCTATAATCTTTATCGGGATGATATAGAAAAGGCTTTGAGGTCAGCTGTTGGAATAGAGATATTTCATAATTATACTTTATTGCATGATGATGTCATGGATGATGCAGAATTGCGTCGTGGACGTCAGACTGTGCATAAAAAATGGAATAGTAATGTAGCTATTTTGAGTGGGGATGCTGCTGCTATTACTGCTTATAAATACATTGAAACCGTTGAAGATCCGTACCTTCGTTTAGTGATTGATGGATTTAATCAGGTGGCCATGGATGTCTGCAAAGGACAACAATATGATATGGAATTTGAGACACGTGATGATGTGTCGGAAGACGAATATATTCGGATGATTTACCTGAAAACTTCTGTGTTAATTGCAGGTAGTATGCGGCATGGAGCTCTCATTGCAGGGGCACCCGAAC
>ERZ780154.326-NODE-326-length-41796-cov-11.8564_pt1 | contig 41796 bp, 45 predicted proteins | sample MGYA00511568_ERZ780154 | MGnify/ENA primary metagenome ERZ780154 (study PRJEB29588, sample SAMEA2142525) | human gut metagenome | biome: human gut; feature: human-associated habitat; material: faeces | place: Denmark | collected 2008/2010 ...
GTTATATCGGCAGTAATGCACGCTGATGAAATCAATATAGCAGCCAGTGAGGAACTTGGAAAAGAGGTTTACCATTATCATCTTCACGCTATGGTTCTGCCAGTGGTGGAGAAAGAAATCTTATGGAGTAAGCGTTGTAAAGACCCCGAACTGCGAGGAACAGTCAAGGAAGTTGTTAATCAGATTAGCCATTCAAAGAAATGGAAATCGGATATTCCGCTGGCCGATGAAAAAGGAAATCCGTTGCTAAGAAAGAACGGTAAGCCGATGTTCCGAGCGTCGTACAGCATACTGCAAGACGAATTGTTTAACTATATGACGGAACAAGGATTCAAAGGCTTTCAGCGTGGCGAATACGGAAGTACAGCAGAGCATTTAACTTCCCTGCAATATCAAATCCAACAGGACAAAGAGCGATTGGAGAGGTTGCAGAAGCGTATTCAGAAAGAGCAAGTTAAGTATGAGCCTGCCCGTCATATTTCCAAAACCTTAAATGAGATTGACAGTATGGGGCAGAAAACAATCACAGGTAAAATGGCAATCTCCAAAGAGGATTATTCTCAACTGACTGCCCTTGCCAAAGAGGGCATTACCAGTCGTGCAGAAATCAGCGAATTAGAACAGAATGCAAACTATTACCGACAGAAATATTTTGACTGTGCAAACGCACTCGAAAGAATGAAAGCTAAATACAACGAACTGAAAGAAAAGTGCAGACCTTTTCTTCAAGCGTTGGAGCATTTCCCCGAAGTTGCTAAACTTTTTACCGAAAAAGTGAAGCAACTTTTTTCTTTTAAGGAAGCGCAGGAACGAGCCGAAAAAGAAGCAAGGGAAAAAGAACGACAGGAGCGTATCAAGGCTCGCAGGAGTAAGCGTGGTATGGAAAGATAACCTTTTCCATTATACTCACGACTTAATAACTTCTTGAACTATTGAAAATCTGCGGTTATTGGGTGTTCCAATATGAATGCCCATCAATCAAATCTTATGAAAGAGAGGAACGGACTATATGAAAGAACAGAAACATTCTTATTCACAGCGAATTGGAAAGACAACATTCATCGTAAATGTAAAGCAGTCCGAAAGTGCCAAAAAGCCTTTGAATACGGTGTTTCAGGACATCTGCAAACACGAGGTTTTGGGCGGCTTCTTTACGGACAAATCGTTTAATTTAGAAAATCCACAAAAAGTATCTTGACAAACTCAATCCCGAGGGCGGCGGTTTCCGTGCCAAGACCCGGTTTGCCAAGTTCTTTAACCTGCCGGAACTGATGGCCATGTGGAAAGAGGCGGCGGACATCCAGACTGCTGAAATGTTAAAGCTGCCGGTTCCGGCATCGGAAAATATCACGGTAGTCACAAAACCCAGCGAATTTCAAAAAGAACTGGTTGCCGAACTGGGGGAACGTGCGGAGGATGTGAGAAACCGCTTAGTGGAACCCAGGGAGGACAATATGCTCAAGATTACGTCGGACGGCAGGAAGCTGGCGCTGGATCAGCGTCTGGCATACCCTGAACTGCCTGACGACCCGGAAAGCAAGGTCAATGCCTGTGTGGGGAATGTGCTGCAAGTCTGGCGGGATACGGAACCCCAGAAAGGTGCCCAGCTTGTTTTCTGCGACCTCTCCACGCCCCACGGGGACGGCTCCTTTAATGTGTACGATGACATCAAACAGAAGCTGATGGCACAGGGCGTTCCACCGGAACAGATCGCCTTTATCCATGACGCAAAGACCGACGTTCAGAAAGCGGAACTGTTTTCTAAAGTGCGGAAAGGCCAGGTGCGTGTTCTCTTAGGCTCCACCTCCAAGATGGGGGCTGGCACAAACGTCCAGACACGGCTTGCGGCGCTTCACCATTTGGACTGCCCCTGGCGGCCTGCGGACATCGAACAGCGTGAGGGGCGCATTCTGCGCCAGGGCAACCAGTTTAAGAGTGTCAAAATCTTTAAGTATGTGACGGAGGGAACCTTTGACGCCTATAACTGGGGGCTGATCGAGAACAAGCAGAAATTCATCGGCCAGCTTATGAGCGGCAAGAACCCGTCCCGCTCCTGTGAGGATGTGGACGAAGCTGCCCTTTCCTATGCGGAAGTTAAGGCGCTGGCATCCGGCGACCCCAGGATTATGGAAAAGACCGAACTGGATGGGCAGGTCACGAAGCTAAAGCTGTTAAAAGCCAACCATGAAAGCCAGCGGTACGCCCTAGAGGATAACCTGATTAAGTTCTATCCCCAGGCAATCAAACGGGAACAGGAAACGATTGCTGACCTGGAAACGGACATCCGGCACCTGGAAGCCCATACGCCGCCGGATAAGGAGCATTTTTCCATGACGGTCATGGGCACTACTTACACCGAAAAGAAAGAAGCAGGCCAGGCGATCATCGCTGCGTTTGAAAGCCTGAAAGATTTGAGCGACAAGGTAGAACTGGGCGAATATCGTGGGTTCCCCATGACGTTATGGGTATCCGACAGCGGACTGTCCCCGAAGCTTCAGATTACTTTGAAGCATACCCGCTCCCATACTTTTGAACCGGGCAGCGACCCCTTTGGCAACATCACCCGTATGGACAATGTGCTGGAGGGAATGCGGGATAACCTGGAACAGCATCAGACGGTTCTTGGAAACCTGCTCCAGCAGATGGAGGACGCCAAGGTTGAGGTCAAGCGCCCATTCCCCCAGGAAGCGGAACTTGCGGAAAAATCGGAGCGGCTGGCTGCCTTAAATGTGGCGTTAAATATCGGCGGCAAAGACAAACCAAACAGCCGGGAACGGCAAAAGCATGACGGCAAGACTTCCATCAAGCGGCTTTTGCGCCGTATGGGTGTGGAGTCCGCCGCCAGTGCAGCACCAAAGAAAGATAAAGAAATGGAGGTGGCAATTTAATGAATCCACGCAGTGGGCGCACCATTCCCTTGTATTTCAAAGTATCGCCCGAAGAAAAAGAGATTATTGACAAAAAGATGGAACTGCTCGGCACGCACAACCAGAGGGCGTACCTCAGAAAAATGGCGGTGGACGGCTACGTTGTCCGGGTAGATATGACAGACGTTAAGGAACTGGCCGCCCTGCTGCGCACCTGCTCCAACAATTTGAACCAGATCGCAAGGCGTGTGAACAGCACCGGCAATCTGTATGAGGAGGACATCGCAGATTTAAAAACCAGATACGGAGAACTGTGGGGAGCGTTCAGCTCCCTGCTCTCCAAGTTTGAGGACTTATGAACCGCCGGGGGCGGCTGTCTGGCTGACAGAACGAGTGGACGATATAAACAGTATGCGAAAGGCAATTTAACAGCATAACCCCAACCGGGCACGGCAGTATTTTCAAGCTGCCGTGCCCTTACTTTTGACAGAAAGGAGCCGCTGTATGGCAATCTCAAAACTCAAACCCCGCCATGCCAGCGAGGGACGCAGCATTGCCGCTGCGTTAAAAGACCGGCTGGACTATGACAAGAATCCAGAGAAAACAGACGGCGGCTTACTGGTCACTGGCTATCAGTGTTCCCCGGATACGGCATGGCAGGAATTTGCGGTATCCAAGCAGATTTATACCGCCACTACCGGACGCAAACGTGCCCCGGATCAGGATGTGATTTCTTATCTGATTATTCAGTCTTTTGAGCCGGGAACCATCACGCCGGAGGATGCCAATAAGCTGGGGTATAAACTGGCGATGGAGTTTACCGGTGGGGAACATCAATTCATTGTGGCAACTCATGTGGATAAGAAGCATATCCATAATCACATCGAATTTAACAGCACTGCTCTGGACTGCTCCCACAAGTTCAACAATGTGAAAAACAGCTTTCTCCCCCTGCGGAAAGCCAATGACCGGATATGCCAGGAATTTGGTCTGAACATCATTGAAGAACCCCAGGAAAAAGGCAAGCACTATGTAGAGTGGGCGGCAGAGAAAACCGGCAAGAGTTGGAAAAATCTCTTGCGGAAAAATATTGACCGGATACTGCCTACGGTCAAGACTTTTGATGAATTTTTGGAAGCTATGCGGCAGGAGGGCTATGAGGTCGTTCAGAGTAAAAAGATTTTGAAATTTCGTGCCCAGGGTCAGGAGCGTTTTACCCGTTCCCGGATACTGGGGGATGACTACACGCTGGAAGTTCTGCAAGAGCGCATTGGCAAGACCCAGTTGCCCCGCCGTAAAAAGAAAGTCAATCTGCAAAAGGATACCCGTATCAATCTGCTTATGGACATTCAGGCCCGCTTGCAAGGGCGTGGCCCCGGCATGGAGCGGTGGATGAAGATTCACAATCTGAAAGAGGCTGCAAAGACCCTCAACTACCTTACAGAGCATGGTATCACGGAGTATGATGTTCTGGCATCCAGAGTGGAAACGGCTGCGGCAGATTTTGAAACGGTTTCTATCTCCATCAAGCAGATGGAGCATCGTATGGAACAGATCGCAGCCTTAAAGACGCATATCATCAACTATGCCAAGACCCGGAATACCTATCTGGCTTATCGGAAAACCAAAGCTGCGGATAAACCGGCGTTTAGGGCAGCCCATGAAACAGATCTGCTTTTGCATGAAGCGGCGAAGCGGGCGTTTGATGCCCTGGGTGTGAAAAAACTGCCGACCGTCAAAGTGCTGCAAGCGGAGTACACTGATCTGCTGGCAAAGAAAAAAGCCGCCTATGAGGATTTCAAACGGCTGCGGCAGGAAAACCAGGAATTGCAGGCGGTCAAGTCCAACGTGGACAGCCTGCTTCAGATTAAACAAGAAGAAAAGAAAGAACAGAAACAAGAGAAGAAACAGGAGCAAGACCGTTAAGGTATTAGGAAAACCGGAAGCTGTGGCATAGTGCCCAGCTTCCGGTTTTTTCTTTTATAAGCGAAGCGTAGCCATCACAATTTTGTGGTGTTCGGTCAGAGTTGCGCCAGCACTCTGCCGGGGGCTTGGGGAACTCCCCAACAAGCGGAAAGGGATAAACTTCTGCCAGCAGCCCTATAAGGGGCGGAGGGCAAAAGGATATCCCTTTCCATTGCTTGCAAAATCTTTCGTTATTTGCTCCCGTGTACCGCATCTTGCTACTTTCCAAAAGGATAGTGCCTTTCAAAAAAGTACATTCTTGTTTAGATTTGTCCGGGATGATACCCTAAACATGAATACATAGAAAGGACATATACTCATGAAAGATATAGAAATTGGGCCTATTCGCCCGCCCTCTGAGAGTAATAGCCTACTGATACGAGTTACAAGAGGATGTCATTGGAATAAGTGCTATTTCTGTGGGCTTTATAAATCCATGCAGTTTTCCATGCGTCCCATCGACGAAACCATAGAGGACATTAGACAGCAAGCCCAGTTTTATCAGGGCAAGAAAATCAATTCCTGTTTCTTGCAGGACGGGGATGCTCTGGTGTTGAAAACAGATTATTTGCTTCGCATATTGGACGCAATCAATCAGTATTTCCCCGACATTCAATACATCACTTCCTATGCCCGTGCGGATAGTATCACTCGGAAAACTCCAGCAGAGTTAAAGATACTCCGGCAAGCTGGACTAAATCATCTCTACTGCGGAATGGAAACCGGTTCAGCTCAGATATTGAGACTAATAAATAAAGGATTCGATTCAGATACGGTTGTACGAAGTGGCTGCATGGCAAAAGACGCTGACATGATTTTGTCAGAGTTTATATTGCTTGGGATCGGCGGTAAAGAGTTATCGGAAGAAAATGCGATCCAGACGGCAAAAGCATTGAACGTGATCCAGCCTGATTTTATCCGTGTCCATGCTACGGGTATTAAACCGGAATCCAAGCTGGGGGAGTTCGTCCGTGATGGCTCTTTCACCTTGCAATCAGAAGAAGAAATTGTAATAGAGCAAAAGATGTTTTTGCAGCAGTTACAAGCGATGGACAGCTACTATGTAAATGAACACATCATCAATCTTCTTCTGGAAGTCCGGGGCAATTTGCGGACAGAGAAACAGGAAATGCTATCGGCGATTGATCGGTTTTTGTCTTTATCCCCGGATGAAAAACTTCTTTTTACGATTGGCAGGCGGCTCAACATTTTCTTTCTGCTGGATGATCTGAAAAAGCCGGAGCTGCATAAAAAGGCGGAAGAAAGCTTGAAAAATATTTTGGGTAAAAGTCCAGATGTTGACTTTGTTGCGCTGTGTAATTATATTAGGCAATCCCAAATTTGATTTCTCAATTTTCTTTCTATATCTCCTTTACAAATTCCAGATTTATTGGCTCATATTATGACAGTTTGGTTCTTATGATACAACACATTCTAACAAAGCACAACATACGGGTAGTTACCATGAAAAGGCGATTATCCAATTTTTGTATTATTGAGAGTTATGATTTTGACAGCATGGTGCCTGAACATCCAGCCCGTCCAGATAACTGTTTCCCCATTGGCACATTGCGTCCAAAATAGGGATAAGGCTCTTGCCAAAAGCAGTGAGGGAATACAGAGTCTTTGGTGGCTTTTCCGGTATAACTTCACGATGAATGATACCACTGTTTTCCAGATCATGGAGCTGTTGAGAGAGCATTTTAGGGGTTGCTTTTGGTATGAGTCGCTGCAATTCAGCATAGTGCAGGGGATGGTCTATCAGAAACCAGAGAATCACCGGCTTATATTTGCCGCCGATTAAGGACAATGTTACTTCAATAGGGCAGTTATTTGGGTTCGTTTCGCATTTCATTTAAGATAACTCCTTTCACGCAAGCTGCTATCTTTTGGGATAGTGCCTATCAAAAAAGTGCATTCTTGCGGTTTTCATTCTAAGTGCTACAATAAATTTAACGGTTGATTTGACACAATACATGATTACAGAAAGGACTTCATACTATGGATTTTATCAATATCGCAAAAAAACGTCACTCGGTACGCAGTTACACTAACCAGAAAGTTGAGCCGGAAAAGCTGGAGCAGATTTTGGAAGCCGCTCATGTGGCTCCGACTGCGGCGAACCTCCAGCCGGTTCATCTGCTTGTCGTTCAGAGTGAGGAGGGCCTTGCCAAAATCAGCAAGGCAGCGGGCATCTACGGTGCGCCCATGGCAATCATCGTGTGCGCCGATCACAACAAGGCATGGACACGGCCTTTCGATAAGAAGCAGAGCGGTGACATCGACGCTTCCATTTTGACAGATCACATGATGCTCCAGGCCACAGAGCTGGGACTTGGCACGGTATGGGTTTGCTATTTCCAGCCTGATGTGCTGAAGCAGGAATTTAACCTCCCGGCCAACTTGGAGCCGGTCAATATCCTGGTTGTCGGCTACTCAGATGAGGAGGACGCTGACACCAATCGTTTCGATTCCCAGCGTATCCCGATGAGCCAGTTGGTTTCCTACGAAAACCTGTAACGAGCGCCCAGCGCAGCCCCTGCCCACAACGCAGGGGCTGCCTTTTCATCTTTCTGAAATATGGGCATAGGTTTCTTCCAGTACCCATCCGATATGTTCATCCTGCAAGGAATAGATTACTTTCTTTCCCTCTTTGCGTGACCGGACTAATCGAACAATCCGCAATGCACGGAGTTGGTGGGATAAAGCGGATTCTGTAACACCGATTTCCTTGGCAAGATCACTGACGCAGTATTCTTTCTGCGTTAGATGCCAGAGGATTCGCATTCGGGTATGGTCGCCCATTGCCTTATGCAATTCAGCCAGTTGCTCTAATTCGGCAGCGCTGGGAATTGCGGAAACAATTTTTTCTGTTTTGTCCATGTATTTTCTCCAATCTATATAAGCTGTTTGACAGATAAAATAGATGCAGGTATCATTATTTCAGGAAGGAGCTGAGCCTTATGCCGCATTATAATTTACCTCATAACCACGGGCAGAATATGGAACGGGTTTTAAATAAAATGCCTCACACAGAGGACTTCACAGATATAGCTTTTCTGTTTCAGCAACTTGGAGATCCGACACGCCTGCGGATATTATGGCTTTTGTGCCATTGCGACGAATGTGTCTGCAATATTGCGGCGGCTGTTGATATGAGTGCCCCGGCTGTATCGCATCATCTGCGGATACTAAAGAAAAGCGGCATTATATCCAGCCGGAGGGACGGAAAGGAAGTCTATTATTCTTTAGCCGACACGCCACAGGCAAAGCTGCTGCACCGTTCCATAGATGCGTTGTTTGAAATATCATGTCCGACTGATTTGTAATAGAGAAATGCGCCGCAGAAGAAAACAGCGGCGCATTTCTGCTTTTATTCTCCAACCTGTATTTTCTTTACGCAGTCATATTCGGCTGCTTCACACGCATGGCCCGGATTGCGTTCAGGATAGCGATGACAGAAACACCTACGTCAGCGAATACCGCCGCCCACATATTTGCATACCCCAAAGCGCCTAAAACCAGTACCAGGAATTTAACGCCCAGGGCAAATACGATGTTCTGATTGGCAATACCAATGGTCTTACGGGCAATCTTCATAACGGCGGCAATCTTGGACGGTTCATCCGTCATCAGAACGACGTCGGCAGCTTCGATAGCAGCGTCGGAACCCAAACCTCCCATAGCAATACCTACATCGGCTCTTGCCAGCACAGGGGCATCATTGATACCATCCCCGACAAAGACCAGCTTGCCCTTTTCGCTTTTCTGCTTCAGCAGATCTTCCACACGGTCAACCTTGTCAGCCGGGAGCAGTTCGGTATATGCCTGATCCAGACCAAGGCGGCCGGCTACCTTTTGCCCAACCGCATCTGCATCACCGGTCAGCATAACAGTTTTGCGGATACCGGAAGATTTCAGCAGCTTAATAGCTGCCGGTGCATCTTCCTTGACTTCATCTTCGATGACAATACACCCGGCATATTTTCCGTCACAGGCCAGATAAACCACTGTACCAATGGAAACAGATGGTTTGTACTTGATGTGTTCCTTTTCCATTAGTTTGGCGTTGCCAGCCAGAACCGATTTGCCGTCAATGACAGCCTGCACACCATGACCGGCAATTTCCTGCACGTTGGAAATACGGCTGTTGTCGATTTTCTTCCCATAGGCTTTCTTGATCGAGAGCGAAATAGGATGGTTGGAATAATCCTCTGCGTATGCCGCCAGCTCCAGAAGTTTTTCCTCTTTCATGCCATTGGGATGGATTTCACTTACCGCAAAAGATCCTTTGGTCAAAGTGCCAGTCTTATCAAAGACTACAACTTCGGCATGAGCCAGAGATTCCAGATAGTTGCTGCCCTTTACGAGAACACCAATCTTGGAAGCACCGCCGATACCGCCAAAGAAGCTAAGCGGGATGGAAATGACCAGCGCACAAGGACAGGAAATAACCAGGAAAGTCAAGGCTCTGTAAATCCAGACGCCAAACGCCTGCCCAGTAATAAGCGGCGGCAGGACTGCCAGCGCAAGGGCGGCAAACACCACCGCAGGCGTGTAGTAACGGGCAAAGCGTGTAATAAAGTTCTCGGTTTTTCCTTTTTTATCGCTTGCATTTTCAACCAGGTCAAGGATTTTCGCTACGGTGGATTCCCCAAACTCTTTTGTTGTCTGGATAGTCAAGATACCAGTCTGATTGATGCAGCCGCTGATGACCTCCATTCCCGGTTCCACCTCACGAGGCATGGATTCGCCTGTGAGGGCGGATGTATCCAGAGCGGAAGAACCTTTGATGATGGTTCCATCCAACGGGATACGTTCACCCGGCTTTACTACGATAACAGAACCGATCTGAACTTTGTCAGGGTCAACCTGCACCAGTTTGCCGTCCTGTTCGACGTTCGCATAGTCCGGTCGAATATCCATCAGACTGGCAATAGATTTTCTGGATTTGGAAACCGCATAAGATTGGAACCATTCTCCAACCTGATAGAACAGCATAACGGCGACACCCTCTGAATGTTCGCCTAAAATCAATGCGCCGATGGTGGCAATCGTCATCAGGAAATTTTCATCAAACACCTGCCCATGCAGAATGTTCGTAATTGCTTTCCAAACAATATCCCACCCAACTACTGCATAGCAGACAAGGAATACTCCCATCTCCACATATTCGGGGAGATGGAGCAGACTGCCTGCAAGGAACAGCACCGCCGCCACAAGGATGCGTGTAAGCAGATGCTTTTGTTTTCGTGTCATAAGTTAAGTTCTCCTTTCATGAAAACACCGGCTACCAGGGATGGCAGCCGGTGGATGGCTTTTATTACGCCTTGACGGTTACATCCGGCTCGATCTTTTTAATCAGTGCCTTTGCTTCGGCCAGGACGGCATCAAACTTGTCATCCGGCGCTTCCAGAACCATCTTCTGGCCCAGGAAGTTGACGGATACGCTGGTAACACCGTCGATTTTCTTTACGGCGTTCTGGATTTTGTCTGCACAGTGACCACAATCCAGGTCAATCAGCTTAATTGTCTTTTTCATGGAGATAGCCCCCTTTCTTTTTGTGATTTGGTTGGTTTGACATGGCTGAACAATTAAAAGGATGTTTAATCGTTCATGCCGCCAGTATATTCACAAAAAAGCCCTTAGTCAATGGCTTGGGAGCTGATATTGCCCTTTGGATTGGAAAACCTGCTGATTGGATTTTTACTCAAAAAATCTCTTGCTTTTTGGGTAAAAAAATCTCCTTTATGGAGCGGACACAAAAAGCGATATTTCATATAATAACTCTAACCAAACAGATAAGGTGCCTTTTTGAGAGAAAGTATTCTATGAATAAAAATCTCGGTTCCTCTGACGAACGAGGCAATCAGAAAACTTTTAGCTATTAGGTGAAATCATGAGAATTGTTATTGCTGTTTTGATTGGACTTGTTAGCGCAATAGTTGGAACTTGGTTTGCTTTTTTCAATCCAGGCATCGGGGTAGTAATGTCGGTTAGCATTATTGGAGCGGCTATTATATATTTACTATCAAAAGGAAAAGACCGCTGATTTTGGAAACCGTTTTATGCCAGAAAAATAATACTCTATATTCAAAGTACACAGCAGCTCCGGTCACACTTAGAGCTAATTAGGAGAGAGGCTGATAAATATGAGCGATAACACTAAACTCCTTTTCGGTATCTTTTGCTTGATGCTCACTCTTGTATTTCTCTATACTTTAACAGCACTTGGCTTCAACGGAAATGATTCAGCTTTTATCATTCTGGTTTTAGCGGTAATATCTCTGGTAACTGGATTGATCTTTGGTATTTTGGGGATTCTTTCGAGCCGAAAAAAATAATACTCTGCCACACGGGGAGTTTGCTGATGAAGCAAGCTCCCTTTTTCTTTTCAGAAAACAGCTAAATGGATTTGAAAGCCTACCCATTGGAGCAGACAAAAAACGGTGCTGGCAAGTATAATAATGCACGGTCAAGTAATGACCATTCGTGCAACGCTATGACTGGGGCGGACAGGTATCTTTCCCCCAAAGATGCCAAACGCCCCTTTCCATAACGGTTTTTAGTGCCCTACGGGGGGAGGGTACTCGCACAATACCCAAAAAGAAAGAAGGGATAATTTTTGCAAAAGGAGCAATTTGACATTACGGGTATGACTTGCTCGGCCTGCTCTGCCAGGATTGAAAAGAGCGTGGGCAAGCTCCCCGGCATCAAAGAAGTGTCCGTCAATCTGCTGAAGAATAGCATGGTTGCTTCTTATGATGAGTCTGTTTTGGACACGGCGGGAATTGTCCAGGCAGTTGAAAAAGCCGGATATGGTGCGTTTCCAAAAACTCCGGCACAAACGAAAAGCCACACGGCTGCCCCGGCAGCAAAGCCGGAAGCCAGCACAGCGCAGGCAGAATATAAGCAGATGAAACAACGGCTTTTGCTGTCTGCGCTCTTTACGATACCGTTGTTTTATATCTCTATGGGTCACATGATGGGCTGGCCCTTGCCCGGTTTTCTGCTGGGCATGGAAAATGCGATGAGTTTTGCATTTACCCAGTTTCTTCTGCTGATCCCGGTGGTATTTATCAATTTCAAATACTATCGCATGGGATTCAAGACTTTGTTCCACGGTTCGCCCAATATGGATTCCCTGATTGCCATAGGTTCCAGTGCGGCAATCGTCTATGGTATTTATGCCATTTATAAAATCGGCATCGGATTCGGTTACGGGGATATGGCTACGGTTCACAGCTTTATGATGGATTTGTATTTTGAATCCGCAGGTATGATCCTAACCCTGATTACGCTGGGCAAGACTCTGGAAGCCCGTGCAAAGGGCAAAACTTCTGATGCGATTACAAAACTGATGAACCTGGCTCCCAAGACTGCTACCGTGGAGCGGGACGGCCAGGAACTTCAAGTTCCTGTTGAAGATGTGCAGTTAGGTGAAACCCTGATTGTCAAGGCCGGAGAATCCGTGCCGGTGGATGGCATTGTGATTGAGGGATTCTCCTCTGTTGATGAATCCGCCTTAACCGGTGAGAGCATCCCGGTGGAAAAGCATATTGGGGACAAAGTGATCGGTGCGACAACAAGTAAGTCCGGCTATTTCAAAATGCAGGCTACCAAAGTGGGCGATGATACAACGCTGGCGCAGATCGTCCGCCTGGTGGATGAGGCGACCAGTTCAAAAGCCCCCATTGCAAAGCTGGCTGATAAAGTTAGCGGCGTATTCGTACCGGTAGTTATCACGATTTCCCTGATTGCCGTTGTAGTCTGGCTGTTGTTGGGCTATGGATTTGAATTTGCCCTTTCTATCGGTATCTCCATTCTGGTCATTTCCTGCCCCTGTGCGCTGGGACTGGCAACACCTACTGCTATTATGGTTGGAACCGGCAAAGGTGCGACAAATGGCATCCTGATTAAATCAGCGGAAGCCCTGGAAACCGCCCATAACATTGATACGGTCGTTCTGGACAAGACCGGAACCATTACCCAGGGTACACCTGTGGTAACAAATATGCTCTGCAAAGAGGGTATCCGCTCAAAAGAGCTGCTGCAAATTGCGGCTTCTCTGGAAAAACTGTCCGAACATCCTTTGGCAGATGCGATTGTAACAGAAGCTGAAAAAGAGGGGCTTTCTTTCCTGCCGGTGAGCGATTTTAAGCAGATTCCCGGCCAGGGTATTGTCGGTTGGATCGGTGATGATACCTGCCTTGCCGGCAATCGCCGGTTAATAGAGGCAAATGGTATCCAGGGCGGCGCACTCCTCCAGTTGGGCGAGGAAATGGCTGTGGATGGCAAAACACCGCTGTTCTTTGCCCGTGGCGGGCAGCTCATTGGTGTCATTGCCGTGGCCGATGTAGTGAAGCCCACCAGCAGACAGGCGGTGCAGGAACTGGCCCGCATGGGGATTGAAGTCGTCATGCTGACCGGGGATAATGCCAAGACTGCTGAAGCAATCCGGCGTCAAGTCGGTGTGAACCGTGTGGTTGCCGAGGTGTTTCCCCAGGACAAGGAAAAGGAGATCCGGCGATTACAGAACGAGGGGAAAAAGGTTGCGATGGTTGGCGACGGCATCAATGATGCACCGGCACTTGCCAGAGCAGATGTCGGTATCGCCATCGGAGCGGGAACCGATGTGGCGATTGAATCCGCAGATATTGTCTTAATGAAAAGTGACCTGCTGGATGTATCGACGGCAATTCAGCTTAGTAAGGCGGTGATCCGCAACATCAAGCAGAATCTGTTCTGGGCATTTATCTATAACATTATCGGGATTCCGGTGGCAGCAGGGCTTTTCTACCTGCCTTTTGACCTGAAATTGAATCCAATGATCGGTGCGTTTGCCATGAGCTTCAGCTCTGTATTTGTGGTATCGAACGCCCTGCGGCTGAGATGGTTCAAGGCAAAGCATTTATCCCATACGGAGCCAGACACGGCCCAATCGTATGCAGAAACACCAGCTAAAAAAATAAGCAAAGGAGCGATTGAAATGGAAAAAGTATTGAATATTGAGGGGATGGTCTGCATGAACTGCGTAAAGCACGTTGACAAGGCGCTGCGTGAAATCCAGGGCATCAGGGAGGTTTCTGTCAGCCTTGAAAACAAATCGGCACAGGTGCAGCTTAATCAGGATGTGCCGGATGAAGTATTGAAAGCGGCGATTGAGGATGCGGGCTATCAGGTTGTGGGTATCCAGTAAACGGGCGGCCTATGAAAGCAAAAAAAGATGATATTACCCACAAATTGAAGATTGCCAGAGGACAAATAGACGGTATCCTGCAAATGATTGAGGAAGATCGCTATTGTGTAGATATATCCACGCAGCTTCAGTCCGTGCAGGCTTTGTTAAAGAGCGTAAATCAACAGATTCTACAGGCACATATCCGAAACTGTGTCCGGGAGGCTTTGCAAACCGATGCAGAAAATCCGAAGCTGGAGGAAGCCCTGAAACTACTTGAAAAAATGGCACGGTAATACCAGGAGCGGAAAGGGATTCTTGCCTTTCCGCTCCTAATTTCGTTTCGGATTGGATTGTAAATCCTGCAATTAGGAGCGTACAAAAAAGCCCTAATTTTATATACTTTAGGTGGTTAGATGTGGCTAATGAATGAAGATCAGGAGGAAATAAGTGATGAAACAGGCACTTGACACAAGAACAAAACTTTTAACGAAAAGTCCCTGGCCTCTCATGCTGGAACTGAGCATCCCTGCTGTCCTGGGCATGGTGGTTGTCGGGCTTTACAACATGATGGATTCCATCTTTGTCGGCCAGTTGGTGGGCGACGTACAGATGGGAGCCGTTTCTGTATCCTATCCGTTTACCTTAATCAACGCTGGTTCAGCCGCTATGCTGGGCGTGGGTTCCGCTTCGGTGCTGTCCCGTGCCATTGGCAAAAAGGACGAAAACACCGTCAAAAAGATCATGGGCAACCTGGTTGCTATGGTTCTTCTGCTGTCGGTGATATACACAGTGATCGGCATGACGTTTACCCGTCAGCTTCTGTCCCTGGCCGGTGCAAGCGACAATATTCTGAACTATGCTGAAAAATATCTGCGGATCGTGTTTGCCGGTTCTCTGTTCGTAAACTTCTTCCAGAGTGCAAACATGGTAATCCGTGGTGAGGGGCAGCTTAAAAAAGCAATGACCATCATCGCCAGCGGTGCAATCCTTAACATCATTCTCGACCCGATTTTTATTACGATCTTAAATCCCTATGGCATGGGCATTGAGGCCGCTGCTTATGCGACCGTCCTTTCCCAGTTTATCCAGGCCGCTGTTACCCTGTGGTATTTCAAGAAGAAAAGCCCAAACGTGAAAATCGGACGCATCCGCATCGACGGCACGCTGCTCCCGCAGGTTCTTTCGGTCGGCGTATCTGCTCTGTTGATGCAGATCCTGACGCTGGTACAGCAGACTGTAATTTATCGTGTGGCATCCAACTATGGCGGCGAAACCTCCCAGCTTCTTTTGGGAGCAGCACTCCGGTTCTGGAACTTCTCTTTTGTTCCTCTTTGGGGTATCAGCCAGGGCTTCCAGCCTGCCGCCGGTACGAACTACGGCGCAAAGGATTATGACCGTGTAAAGAAGCTGACAAAGGTGTTTATCATTGCCGCTACGTTACTGTCACTGGTATTCTACATTCCGGTGGAGCTGTTCCCGGAAAAGATTTTGTCTATGTTCTTAACAACACCGGGTATCGCCGCATCGGGAGCCACGAACTTCCGTATCATGTTCAGCACCTATATCCTGCAAGGCAGCTTCTTGATTGCCGTAACTTTGTTCCAGTCCTTGGGCAAGGCAAATAAGGCGACCTGGCTGGTGCTGTTCCGTCAGATTATCCTGTTTATCCCGCTTTGCGTCATTCTGCCGATGATCGGCGGCATGGGCATCCGTGGCGTGTGGCTGGCGATTGCGCTGACCGATGCGATCCTCGTCGTTATCACGATTTCCATGATGCTGTATGAGTTTGGCAAGATGCCGGCGACTTCCAGCGTAAAGCGATAAGGAGGGCCGTATATGTACCTCTGCGATGGAAAGATAGGAAATAACTACAAAGTTTCAGATATTGAGCTGCCCACCAATATGGAAAAGCGGCTGGAAGCCCTGGGCATGACCCGTGGGACTTCCGTTGCCGTTCTGAACAGCAAAAGCCACGGTGTTCTGATCGTCAAGGTGAGAGGAACACGGTTTGCTCTTGGGCGCAATATCACCAAAAATATTTTAGTGGGGTAAATTCCGATGAGAGAAAACTTGACAATCGGCTTCATCGGAAATCCGAACTGCGGAAAGACTACGCTTTTTAATGCGTATACCGGCGCAAACTTAAAAGTGGCGAACTGGCCGGGAGTTACGGTTGAAAAAGTAGAGGGCGCCATTAAAGACCATGATTTGAATATTCGTCTGGTCGATCTTCCCGGAACATACAGCCTGACCTCCTACACGATGGAGGAACAGGTATCCAGGCAGTTCATACTAAGTGATGAAGTCGATGTGATTATTGATGTTGCGGACGCTTCCGCTCTGGAGCGAAACTTATACTTGACTTTGCAGCTTTTAGAGCTGGGCAAGCCGGTCGTGCTGGCGTTAAACATGATGGATATTGTGGAGAAGCGTGGCATGGAAATTGACACACACAGGCTGCCGGAAATGCTGGGCATCCCGGTCATTCCGGTTTCAGCCAGAAAGCGAACCGGCCTGGATGTGCTTCTTCACGCAGCGGCACATCACAAGGACTGCAAAGACCCGGAGTGCTTGATTCATCACCACAAATACAAGCCAAAGCACCGGCACGACCATCATTCAGAATATGCGATGGTTTACAGCGACGCTATTGAGGACAAGATTGACCTTATTATGGCGGAACTGAAACGGAAATATCCGAACCTAACGAATTACCGGTGGCACGCAATTAAGCTGTTGGAGCAGGATAAGGAAATCTCCGAACGCTATCCGGTAAGCCTCCCGGATGTGATCGACCGGAACTATGAATCGGACATCATCAATGAGAAGTACGATTTTATCCAGGAGATCATCAGGGAAGTATTGGTAAATAAAGACCGGCAGGATGCCTTGACTGAAAAAGTAGACCGGGCACTGACCCACCGGGTTTGGGGTATCCCGATTTTCCTTGGTATCATGGCGGTGGTATTTTTCCTGACGTTTACCATTGGCGACTGGCTGAAAGGATATTTTGAAATGGGCATTGAAAGCCTGTCAGCACTGTTGAGCGATGGCTTAGTCGCTGCCGGGGTAAACGAGATGCTGCGTTCCTTGCTGGTGGACGGTATTGTAGCCGGTGTAGGTGGAATCCTCACTTTTCTGCCAAACATTTTTATCCTGTTCCTGGCATTGGCATTCCTGGAGGACAGCGGATACATGGCCCGTGTCGCCTATGTCATGGAGGGTATTATGAGTAAGCTGGGCTTATCCGGTAGGGCTTTCATTCCCATGATACTGGGCTTTGGCTGTACGGTTCCGGCAATTATGGCGTCCAGGGCTTTGGAGAACCGGCGTGACCGCTTCAAAGTCATGCTGATTACACCATTTATGAGTTGCAGCGCCCGTCTGCCAATCTATATCCTGTTTGCAGAGATGTTCTTTCAGGAACACGCCATGCTGGTAGCCTACTCCATGTACCTAATCGGCTTGCTGGTCGCTATCCTGGTCGCTGCGGTCATTCATCTGATCGACCGCAGAAAGTCGGAAAACTATCTGCTGATCGAGCTGCCGGAATATAAAATCCCCAGTTCCAGAACCGTGGCAATCTATGTGTGGGAAAAGGTAAAGGACTACCTCACCAAAGCGGGAACTACGATTTTTGTGGCATCTATCCTGATGTGGGTGATCTTAAACTTCGGGCCGCAGGGTTACACCACGGAAATGGCAGACAGTTTCGGGGCAATCTTGGGTCATTGGCTGGTGCCGTTCTTTGCGCCGATTGGTCTGGGCTTCTGGCAGATTGCGGTTGCGCTGATTGCTGGTATCTCCGCAAAGGAAGTTGTGGTGTCCAGCTGCGCCGTTCTGTTTGGTGTTCCGAATATCAATTCCGGGGCAGGAATGGATACGCTGGTCGGCATCCTGAGTGCTTCCGGCTTTGGACAGCTTAATGCGTTTTGTCTGATGGTTTTCTGTCTGCTTTATATTCCCTGTGCGGCAGCTTTGGCAACGATCCGTAAGGAATCAGGCAGCACCCGTTGGATGCTTTTATCGGCATTGTTCCAGTTGGTTGTGGCTTGGGTTGTCACATTTATTGTTTATCGTATCGGACTTTTCATCTGAGAAAGGAGCGGATAAAATGCTTGTTACGGGTATTATCGTTTTGGGAGTAGCGGTCTATGCGGTATGGGCTGTTCGGAAAATCCGAAAGGATCGCAAGAACGGCGCCTGCTGCGGCGGTAGCTGCTCCGGCTGTGTAGGCAAGGAATATTGCAGCAAATAAATAGATGTTCAGCCGATGCTTTCTGAACGGAGGGTATCGGCTTCTTTTCTCCATTTGCACAGTTGGCAGGGATGTAATATAATTCGAATTGGATTGTAAATCCTGCTGATTGGAGCGGAATAAAATGAGAAAAGAATATATAATAAAAGATGCCAGAAAGATTTTGGCAGAGCAAATAAATAACTCTGGAACACCAGAAAGGAATGTTATGGACGAGAACCCTATTACCATGTCAAAAGGGTTATCTGCTGTCATTCCGAAAGATAATGACGGGTATTGTACCGTCTATAAAATGGATTGTGCAGATGGCCTGGGTCTTATGACGGTTTATCAGGTCTATCCCGGCATACAGCTTATTTACAATGATTTTGAAGCAACGGGCTGTTATTGGGATGGAAATATTGATAAAAATATACTGGAAATCAACCATTGCCGAGAGGGGCGTGAGGGCTGCCGCTTGCCCAGCGGTTCCTGTCTTTATCTGGGCGAGGGTGACTTATCCATCCACACAATGGATAACTGTGCATCGGAAATGTCTTTCCCACTCAAGCATTACCGTGGAATTTCCGTTGTGCTGAATTTGGAAGCTGTGGCAAAGAATCCTCCGGGAACATTGGCTGAAAGCGGCATTGACATTCTGCAATTTAAGGAAAAGTTCTGCACGGACGGAGCCTGCTTCATTATGAGGGCGAAAGACGAAATTGAGCATATCTTTTCCGAACTTTACTCTGTACCGGATTGTTTGCAAAAACCTTATTTCCAGATTAAAGTACAAGAACTGCTTTTGTTCTTGTATTTGGTCGATGTAAAAAAAGAAAAGCAGCGTGAGATCTATACTTCTCCCCAGGTGGAGGTTGTAAAAGAGATTCACAAAATGCTGATTTCCGATTTACAGAAACGGCCAACGATTGAGGAACTTTCCAAAAAATATCTTATCAATACTGCGACTTTAAAAGATACATTCAAGGGAATTTATGGACAACCCATCGGAACCTACATGAAAGAATACCGAATTAAACAGGCTGCTATTCTGCTCCGGCAGACACAGGCAACCATAGCGGAAATCGCCAACCAGGTCGGGTATGAAAATCAGAGCAAGTTTGCAACAGCTTTTCGGGATGTTTTGAAGATCGCACCGGCTGAATATCGAAAACAAAACAGTGGCGATTAATATGCTGAAGTAAAGCCCGGTTTTCTTGATTTAGATAGCCGTTAATGTAGAAAAGCCAGTGGGTAAAGTCTTTTACCTGCTGGCTTTTTCTATGCAAGAAGAATTTTGTCGAACAAGACATTAAAATAATTTTTCCTATTGAATATCGAAAGAATTTCCGTCCATTTTTGAGAGATAAAATAAAAACCAGCAGAAACAAGAATTTCTTGTCTGCTGGTTCACTTGGAACTGTCTGATTCAGATGTATGTTGACGAGCCAACAGTTTTTCAGCCAGAAAATCCAATGTACTGAGGAGGATCTCCTGGTTTGCAGGATCGCAAGCCCTAAATTTACCTATAAAGCGTTGGATTGCTTCATCTTCCGGGGACATCTGCGATGGGAACAGTGAATTAGGAGAAATCCCCAGCCGCTCAATTAGCTGGCAAAGGGTTTCATAAGTTGTATTCTTTCTCCCTCGTTCTACGTCTTGAATGGTCTTAACCGCCAAATCAGCCTGATCAGCCAGCGCCTGTTGGGTCAATCCGCAGTCTTTTCGTGCCGAGCGAATGCGGTCACCCAAAAACTTAAGCTTATCTTCCGGCATAGTGGTTCACCTCAAATATATTCTATCGTACCGATAAGCGAAAAGGAATCACTCTAAAGTATGTATAGAAAACGTGCTACTATGCCGATTTTTATAATTTAACTTGAATTGAATTAAGCCCTGTTGATAGCCAATAAAAAAAACGGCTTCTCACAGCAGGGTTTAATTGAGTTACTGCCTGTGACTTGCTGTCGGAGAAAGTCATGGGCATTTTTCTTTATCCAGAACATAAGAATAGACCGAGGATAATACCAAAAAAATTGGTATTTTCAAAGTACAGCTTTCCGCTCTAAAAACCGCACTAGAGTATATATTAAAACAGCATTATGAATCCCCATATCAAACGGAGTGTTTGAGCGCCAGGAAGTTTCAACAGCTTCCTGGCGTTTTTGTTTGTCGATTTTTAGGAGAATCCCCCGATGGGTATAGATGCCGTGGCCCGCCTTTTATCAGTTTCTGCCCAAAAACTGATGAAAGGAGCATACGGCATTGACCGAAGAATATTGGGTGGCGGTCTTAAAAGAGGAAGATCGTCTATTGAGCAATTCAGATCGCAAGTACCGGTATCACTGTAATTCTCTTGAGAGTATGAGCGAGGAATTGACATTCCAGGAGCGCTGCTTCTACATACAAGAAGATTTTACAGTCCAGTGTGAAATTCGGGACTTCATAGATACCATACAGAATGAGCGATTGGCGGAGGGTTTACGGCATTTAACCGACCGGCAGCGGCAAGTCATTGAGCTTTATTTTTGGAAAGGATATCAATGTAAAGAGATTGCAACGATGTTTGGTTGTAGTCCGGCGGCGGTAACAGATTTGATGCACAGAGTTTATAAACAGCTCCGTGTTTATCTAATGGATAGGTAAAAGCAACGGCAGCATCCCACAAGTTGAGATGCTGTCGTTACTTTTGTCTATTCAGTAATAGAGTTTTTCAAAAAATTTCTTCTACTCCTTAATTTTTCCCCTCTGGCATCTCCGATAAGTAGAGGGACAAGCCCTCAATATAATTTTGGAGGTTATAAGATGGAAAAATTGGTACGAGTCATTAAATTACAACCCGGTGAAGCAGTTGTCATTTTGGCAGAGGACAAGCCTGCGCCCTGCCCGTGCTGCTGTGCCTGCATGATTCAGAATGACACCTGCGAGGATGCTCCTTTTCTTGACGGCATTCTGGTGCGGCTGGATGAAGCCGCATAAGGAGTATCCAATGTGCAGAGTTACGATTTTGAATGAAAATGGAATCCCGGTTACGGTTGAGGTATCCCGTGAAATCTATCAGGTATTTGTTGATTACGAGCGTGAAATTGAACGTCAGCGCAAGGCGGATTTTAGACACCGTGACGCCCGTTCCTGGGATACCTGCTTGATCTTTGAAGTATCTACGGAAACGCTGGAGCAGACCTATGAGCGCATAAGGACTTTGCATGAAATCCAGGAAGCTCTTAATGAGTTTACTCCGAAACAGCGGCGGCGCTTCTTGCTCCATTTTGCCTACGGGTATACATACATGGAGATCGCAAAAATGGAGGGAAGCAATAAGTCAACCGTGATGCGTTCCGCAAAGGTGGCGCTGAAGAAAATTCAGAAAAAGCTGGCTGCGTGATGACAACTTTTGCCCGTTCCCAGTCCTTTATAGTGAAAGGGGAAATCTTCCCTTTTCACTCATGGAACCTTGACAAACAGCGGGCAACCGTTCATATCCAGTATTCAAGTTTTTGAGTGCTGCGCCGAGCATCACATAGCACAAACGCCAAGACCCCCTGCGGATGGTCAGAGCATCCGTCAACACGATGACATCAAAGGGGCCGAGCGGTTATTTGGTGGCTGATAACCGGCCTGTGGTGGGCTGGAAAGTGCCATAACACGCAGCATAAGAAACCGTGCCACTCACCGAAACTTACTGCGAATATGGTGTCAACCACCTATCGGCGGTATGCGGCAGTTCAGCAGCCGTCTGGCTGGAAACCCTGAACCGGCTTGGATATTCCCAGTACCGGGGGTGTGCTGATGGGCAGTCCTGCTGTCCAGATAATACGGTATCAAAAATAAGACTAAAGCGGTGCTGCACTGGACTATTCCGGTGCAGCACTTCTTTTTGATATAAAAAGGTGTGATGATGTGGCAGGAGGCTGGCTTTTTCTATCTATGGAGGTAGCCTATGGGAGATGAATGGAGCGGTTTTGCAGATTTACTTGCTAACTTGATTGAGAAGTATGCAGACGAATTGGATATTGATAATTTGCCAGAACCGCCGAAGATAAAAAGGTCAAAGGAATTTAATGCTTTAAAGCGAGAAACTGTTGAAAATCAAAAGGCTGCATGATATAATTGTATCGTGATAATCAAGTCCAAACACCTGACGAAGAAGTGTGCAGCTCTGTAGAGCAGCATCAAATAAATTCGACTTAGGTGTTAAGACAAAAACGAATAACAATTAAGTAGTGCATTGTTGTGGCACTATGAGTGAGGTTGAATATGAACAGAGAAAGAGTGAAAGTGTATACCTATAAAAGAGTGTCAACGACAATGCAGATTGACGGATATTCTCTGGATGCCCAGAAGTCCAGGATAAAAGCCTTTGCTGATTATAACGATTATGAGATTGTTAGAGAATATGAGGATGCCGGAAAATCTGGAAAATCCATTGAGGGACGGATACAGTTCAATCAAATGATGGATGATATTAAGTCGGGAAAAGACGGCGTTTCCTTTGTTCTTGTTTTTAAACTTTCTCGTTTTGGAAGAAATGCGGCGGATGTGCTTTCAACTTTACAGGTTATGCAGGATTTTGGGGTAAACCTTATCTGTGTTGAGGACGGAATTGATTCTTCTAAGGATGCCGGTAAACTGATGATTTCGGTTCTCTCTGCGGTTGCTGAGATTGAGCGTGAAAATATTCGTGTCCAAACAATGGAGGGGCGTATCCAGAAAGCCAGAGAAGGAAAGTGGAATGGAGGGTTTGCCCCCTATGGCTATCAGCTTATTGATGGAGAGTTGCAGATCAACGAGGAAGAAGCGGCTGCAATCAGAGTGATTTATGATCAGTATGTTAATACAGACATCGGCTCCAATGGCATTGCAAAATATCTGGAGAATCATGGAATACGAAAAATCCAACGGCAGAATGGCAAGAACCCTTTGTTCGATGCTCATTTAATTCGCTTGATTCTAAAAAATCCAGTGTACTGTGGGAAAATCGCTTATGGACGCAGAAGAACAGAAAAAGTTCATGGAACCAGAAACGATTATCATCTTGTTGAGCAAGATGATTATTTGCTGGTAGATGGATTGCATGAAGCTATTATTTCTGAAGAAACCTGGCAGGCCGCACAGATTAAGTTACTTGCCCAAGCCAAAAAATATGAGCATGTAAACAAGGGCAAAGATACCAGAACCCACTTGCTTTCAGGTATTGTGAAGTGTCCTATTTGCGGCGCAGGGATGTACGGAAATAAGTGTATCAAGCATAAAAAAGATGGTACAAAGTACAAGGATTTTTATTATTATGGCTGCAAGCATCGTACCATGACACGGGGGCACAAATGCGCGTACAAAAAGCAGATTCGGGAGGAACTGTTAGACGATGCGGTGGCAGAGGTTATTGTGGCATTGGTTAGCAAGCCTAAATTTGCGTCTATGATGCAGGAAAAAATCAATATGAAAGTTGATACTTCAGTGTTGGATCAGGAGATTGCAAACCATGAAAAGCAGCTACGTCAGTTCTATTCCATAAAATCGAAACTGATGGAAGAAATAGATTCCCTTGACCCTGATGATCGTCACTATCTCAAACGGAAAGCAGATCTTGATGATCGTCTTTATCGGATGTATGATAAGATAGAAGATGAAGAATCGCAAATGATTGAGGCAAGAGCCAAAAGACAGGCGATTGAAGCTGAGAAATTGACCGGTGATAACATCTACAAGGTATTGATGTATTTTGATAAATTGTATTCAGCCATGAATGATGTGGAACGGCGTCGAGTAATGGAAACGCTCATCTCTGAAATTCAGATTTATGAAGATCGCCAGCCTAACGGACAGTGGCTCAAATCCATTAAATTCAAGCTCCCGATTATTGAGGAAGATATGGAAATAAGTTTGGACAATGATACACATGTGGAGACGGTTGTCTTACTTTCAAAGGGTGCTAAAGGTCCAGTGGATCTTTGCTCAGCGCGGACCGAAGTGGAACGGAGACTGGTCGACAGCAGGAAAGTGAAGGTTGACTTCTCGTTGGAGGATATGGATTTATCAGAGTTCAAGGGAAAAGCAACTTACGAGCAGATAAAAGCTTATGTGTTGGAACAGACAGGGCTTAAGGTTTCTTCACTGTATATTGCACAGATTAAGAAGAAATGCGGACTGGACGTGGGAGAGAATTTTAATTTACCTAAATCTGAGAATGCGAGACAGCCACAGTGTACACCGGAGAAGGAAGAAGCGATTATGCAGGCGTTTAAGCATTTCGGAATTGTATAGGATGTGCTATTGCAATTGATGGGTGTGTATTGTAGATGAACTATAAATATTGTTTAAGAAAGATAAGAGGTCAAGAACCATAGGGGGAAATTCATGAGAGATGATTTTTCACAATCTGTAAAGGATTTGTTAGCAAATCGGGTTGGATGGAAATGTAGCAATCCAAATTGTAGAAAAGCAACACGTGGAGCGGGAGTAGAGAAAACTACTATCATAAATATAGGGGTTGCATCTCATATTACAGCAGCATCTAAAGGTGGACCGAGATATGATGAAAACATGACGGCACAGGAGAGAAAATCTTTTGAAAATGGTATATGGTTATGTCAATCTTGTTCCAAATTGATAGATTCCGATGAAATGGGATATACAGTTGATAAATTGAAAAAATGGAAAGATATTTCAGAACAATTGGCTGTTTTAGAGTTAGAAGATGCAACAGTAGGTAAAAATGATAAAGATATAGAACTTATAAGATTTTATGTACAATGCTTTGATAGGCCAGCATTTCGAGATAGAATATGTATGGAAGGAAGAATGGAAGATTTTGATAAGGCTATCGAAGATACTATTATTGCATTGAATACAGGTGTACTTAGGACAAGAGATGGAAGTATATTGAAGAGGGCAGAGGGAAAATCGGTCATTGTAAATCCAGAGTGGAGAGAAAAATTTGATACAATTTATGATATATTAGTTGCCTTAAGAAAACGTCTGAGAATAGCGAAAAAGGAAGGTGCATATTCCACGTATGGTGAAGGTGAGGTAATGTACTGCTTTAATGACAGAAATTTAGAAGAATGGTTCGATTTCACGAGAGAGGAGATTTTAAAGATATTATCTTCAATGTGTGAGGAAATTGGAATTCATGGATTGCGGTTTCCTAGGAATCGATATAAGTGGTAACTTGATGCAAATGCATTAAAATATGCTGCTAAAGGAAATGCAATTATGCAGAAATTTTCAAATCATATGACTGTGGATAAGTAGTAGTGTATGTTGAAAATACAGATTATTATCGTAAAAAGGACATTCCTGAACCGTAATTATTACTGGTCAAGGGATGTCCTTTTTGGTTGCCTTGGAGTGTTCAAAGGACAAGGTAATGAAACTGAGAGTATTTAGACTGATAAAAATAATATCTATCTTATTTAATCTGGAGATAAGGATGGATGGGATGATTGTATGTACACTTTTCTTAAATCTGTTGGAAAAATGATGGAGGATGACATGGCAGTCAGTTACAAAAAATTATTCCTTTTACTGATAGAAAAAAATATGACGAATGCACAGTTGCAGCAGGAGGCTGGCTTCTCCGCAAATATCATCACACGGCTGAAACGTAATTGGTATATTTCCCTCGAAAGCGTAGAGAGTATATGCCGTGTTCTGAACTGTGGCGTTGACGATATTCTGGAATTTGCACCAGAGGATAACAGAGGAAAAGAGAATGGTTGATACCAAAAAGGAACAGGAGCGTGATGAACTGCATCGTGCAATATGGGCAATTGCAGATGAATTGCGTGGAGCAGTCGATGGTTGGGATTTCAAAAATTATGTTCTTGGCACGATGTTCTATCGTTATATTTCCGAAAACCTGTGTAATTACATAAACAGTGGTGAGATTGATGCGGGCAACACTGATTTTGATTTTGCAAAAATGCGAGATGAGGATGCAGAAGAAGCAAGAGGAGGTCTGGTAGAGGAAAAAGGATTTTTATCCTTCCGAGTGAACTTTTCTGTAATGTCCGAGCCAACGCTGCGAATGATGAAAACTTAAATGAAACACTAGAGCGTGTGTTCCGTCACATCGAGGAATCAGCGAAAGGCAGTGAGGCAGAGAGTGACTTTGCCGGATTGTTCGATGACTATGATGTAAACAGCAATAAATTGGGTTCTACGGTTGCAAAGCGTAATGAAAAACTTGTAAAACTGCTGAATGGCGTAGGTGAAATGAATCTGGGAGATGTGAAAGACCATTCCATTGATGCCTTTGGTGATGCGTATGAGTACCTTATGACTATGTATGCATCAAATGCCGGAAAATCTGGTGGAGAGTTTTTTACTCCGGCAGATGTGTCAGAACTGCTCACACGTCTTGGAACTGTAGGAAAAACAGAAATCAATAAAGTATATGAAATAAAGACCATTGGATTGATACAAAGATACGATACGCACAGACAACAGAATAGGCTTAAAACCGCTTGATAGAAGGCTTTTGAAATGCAGGATTTCGGAAGCTTTCTTTTTTTGTCTTTTTTGCAGTGTTTGACGAGCAGCGGATAGCGGCTGGGAGAATGGGTGGGTGCAAACAATGAACGATAGCAGAAAAGAGGTATCGTTCATTGTGAGCTATCGTGTAAAGGGTATTGGGTATCGTTCAGTGTGCAACAAGATAAATATCAACAAATATAATTAAATAGCAGATAAAGAAACAAAATATCAGAAAACTACTTGAAATTTGATTCGGAAAGAGGCATAATATAGTCTATATATTTGCGTTTATTTCACAAACCGCAGAGGTGATGTTATGATTGATAATAATTTAATGGATGACAATTACATAAGTATTGATGATGCTGCGGCGTATTTAGGAATAAAGACAGTCACTTTGCGCAACTGGATAAAGAAAAAGCCAGACATTCCGGCACATCGCGTGGGGAAACTCTGGAAGTTTAAGCGTTCTGAACTTGATGAATGGATAGCCAGTGGAAAAAGCGCGGAGTAATCATCAATACATTAGGAAGGAAGAATTACGATGCCTGAGATCAGATTATATAACGAGGACTGTATAGCAGCCATGAAAAAAGTGGAGGATAAATCCATAAGCCTGATAGTTACAGATCCTCCATACAACCTTGGAAATTTCATGAAGAATAGAGATACCAATCTTAGCAAAATGCGAGATAACTTTTTTGGTTCTGCCGGATGGGACGATATGGAATTTGATGAGTGGGAAAAATCAATGGATGACTTTTTCAAGGCGGCGGCAAAGGTCATGAGAAAAGGCGGTACAATGATTGTATTTATGGCAATTATTAAAGTGGAAACAATCATTCGGTTGGCTGAAAAACATGGTTTTTACTATAAGACGACGGGCATATGGCATAAAACAAATCCAATGCCAAGAAACATGAATTTGCATTTTGTAAATTCAACAGAAGCTTGGATATATTTCACATACAAAACTCGAACCGGAACCTTTAACAATAGTGGAGCCTTGATTCATGATTTTATAGAGACATCGGTTACTCCGAATGGAGAAAGAAGATATGGTAAGCATCCAACACAAAAGCCGGAAAGTTTAATACAACATTTTGTAGAAATATTATCCAATGAAAACGAATGGGTTTTTGATCCATTTATGGGAAGTGGAACAACAGGTGTTGTTGCTAAGAGAACGGGACGAAATTTTATTGGAGTCGAATTGAATAAAGACTATTTTGAAATTGCAAAGTCCAGAATAGAGGGAAAACCAAATGAAACCAACAGTAATTGATTTATTTGCCGGTGTAGGCGGCTTATCGCTTGGATTTGAAATGCGAGGATTCAATGTGCTTGTGGCAAATGAATACGATAAATCAATTGCTGCTGCTTACACAGCAAACCACAAAAGCACAAAAATGATTGTCGGAGATATAACCTCGCTGGATTTAGATAAAACCTTTGGGCAGTATAAGGGAAAGGTTGATGTTGTCATTGGCGGCCCGCCCTGCCAGGGATTTTCACAAAAAGGTCAGAGAAAAACCATTCATGATGAGAGGAATTTTTTGTTTAAATACTATGTTGCAGTAGTGAAACTTGTTTCTCCGAAGTATTTTGTGATGGAGAATGTACCAAATCTACTTACCGCCGAGGGTGGGTATTTCCGCAAAGAGATAGAAGAATTATTCAACGATATGGGGTATTCATTACAATATGGTGTATTGAATGCATCTGATTATGGAGTACCACAGAATCGCCGTAGAGCTGTAATTATTGGAAAATTAGGAGGAAATGCACCATGTCTTCCGAAGCCAAAGAGCAATACAGTTACGATATGGGATGCAATTAGTGACTTGGCGTTTCTTGAGTCTGGAGAAGGACAAGACGAGCAAGCATACAAAATGCCGCCCGAAAGTGAATATGAAAAACTTCTTAGGAAAAATTCAGAGGTATTATACAACCATGTTGCGACCAAGCATTCGGCATTAGCCTTAGAGAGACTTGCTCTGATTCCACCGAATGCAGGAAGAGAGGTATTACCTAAAGAGCATCTTACCAAGTCGATTTATAGTGGAACATGGACTCGAATGAGAAAAGATGAAATATCAGTCACTATTACAACAAGATTCGATACGCCGTCTTCAGGAAAGTTTACACATCCATTTTTAAACAGAGCGATTACAGTTAGAGAGGCCGCACGTATTCAATCATTTCCAGATACGTTTCGTTTTGTTGGAAACAAGGGTTCTCAAATGAAACAGGTGGGGAATGCTGTACCACCTTTATTGGCTGCGGCTGTTGCCGAGGTAATTATGAAGGATATGAAGGAGGAGTTAAAGAATGAACAGACCAGATAATATATCGGTATACGATGAGCTTGATTTAAAACTTGGAATCAAATCATCGCTTCCTCATGTTAAAAGTACTATTGCACTGGCTATCTTACTGTGGGAATGTGCCGATAGACCGTCAGAGTTAATTTATTCTGTACAAAATAACGATGGAATCGTAATGACAGATGATTTGGATCAGTGGGTCATTGATTACTTGGCAGACATTTGTACAGAAGACCAGATTGACAACGAAACGCTGATATCCGCAATTAATGAGAATCAGTTGTTTAAATCTCAAATGGAAGCACTAATTGTTGCATTTGAGCTTGTCTGGAAACTCGCAAAAGTCAGTTTTGTTGATGAGAACAAGGCAGCAAGTGCTGAACGCACTGGAGGTACCAGATACCCCAAAAAACTGATTTACACAATAAATGCTGATATCATTCACTGCCTGATTGAAAGCAACAGGGATGCTTATGTCAGAGTGTTGCTGGCGTGGATAGGGTTCAATGTTAATAGTGATCCTGAATGCGAAGAGCAACTCTGCCAAATGTTGTCTGTTCTATCGGAGGGAGCTGTATTTAAACTTACCGATGGAGAGCGAGACGTTATATTTAATCAGAATAGTTTATACAGAAAACTATTAGAGACACATGACTCAGTTGATATCAATGGGGATAAAGAAGCTAAGGGCTCCTTACGCATTCTAAAATCGCTACTGTCGGATGGACTAAATCCGTTCTTGAAATATTCAAATGGAGTTGTTAGTACCAACGAACAAAAAGCCGCTGAATTAGAAGCGTATCAAGAAAGAGTGGATACCTTTTTGCGTTTGTCCGCAACAAAAGTTATTGGGTTAGAAGATGTTGACGCAGCGGATGAAGGCATTGCTCCACAAGAATATGAAGCTAATCGCTTGACGACAGGATGTAATGTATTGCTCTATGGAGTTCCAGGTTCCGGAAAGAGCTATACTATCGAACATGAGTATTGTAAATCAGGCAGTCAGGTTGAGCGACTTGTTTTCCATCCGGATTACACATACTCCGATTTCATTGGTCAAATCTTACCGGCAGTTGATGATAATGGGCAGGTAAGCTATAAGTTTACAGCGGGACCATTTACCAATATTTTGCGAGAGGCGTATAATCATCCGACTACGGAATATATCCTTATCATCGAAGAAATCAATCGTGGCAATGCGCCTGCTATTTTTGGCGAGGTATTTCAATTACTTGATCGAAAAGTCGAATACCGCGAGGTTGATGACGATGGATTTCCTATCGGAACAAGTGAGTATGGTATCACAAATGCCAATATTGCAAAGATTGTATATGGTGACGAAAAGCATAAAGTGCGAATTCCATCGAACCTTTCTATAATTGGAACAATGAATACATCCGATCAAAATGTATTTACTTTGGATACGGCATTCCAGCGCAGATGGGATATGCGCCTTATTGAAAATAATTTTGAAAATGTAGATCCATCGTTGGCAGATGCGACTATTTTGGATACTTCTGTGACCTGGAAAGACTTCTGCACAGAAATCAACAAGATTGTGGTAGGAAACGGTGCCAGAATGACATCAGCAGAAGATAAGCGTCTGGGTGCATATTTCGTACATCTGAGAGATCTGAAGTTTGATGAAAGAATGGGAGATCTTGCAGATGGAGAATATGACAGTCTGCGTAAAAAGGAAAGTCATAAGCAGCTCACAGATACTGAGAAAGCAAGACTTGCAGAAGTACGAGATGCGATGAAGCAGAATCGAAAATTCCCAGAAAAGGTAATTAAGTATTTGTGGGATGATGCCTTTAAATTTAATCGAGAGATTATGTTTGAAACAACAGAGTACCAAAGTCTGGAACAGGTTATTCGAGCATTTATGTATGCTGAAAAACTTGATAGGTTTAAGATGTTTAAGGAGAATGTGAGGAGTGCATTCACAAATCCGGAAGATTAAGGCGGTGAGTTGATATGGATTTAGATGAAGCCTTTGGAAAGCTTTCAGAATTTAATATAAAAGATCACTGCCATGTGAATACAAATGAAGATGGAGACCGCTTTGTCGGCATTAAGGCCGATACCGATGATGCGATGGTTTATTTCCCTATCGGATATCAATTACCAGACGAAGACAAAGCAATTAGGAATGATATCAGGCATCTTATACAGGTTCTGTCCGAATTCACAACGCGAGATGACAGACTGCTTGCGGTTAACAAATTTGCTGCACCACAATCTGTTGATTTTCCAATCAATGCATACACAAGTGTGATAGAGTATTATTTTGATATTGGTGGAAAATATTATGTAGAAACAGAACAAACATATAAGGTGGCTCCGACCGGAAAGCAAGACTGGGCAAGGACTGCAAGAAAACAAATGCCTCTGGTGCAGTGCAAAAACGGAGTCAGTTCATTTATATATACAAATTTTGAGGTGCGTTCTACCACACCAAACGACGCAAAGCTTATAACGCAGATTAATAAATATTGTGTGTATGAAGCTTTTGAACGATTGGGATGGCTTTATGTTCCGTATAAACCTGAGAAACCGGGTGTATACCCAGATATTAAGACATCAATTCAAATAGTCCGTTCTAAACTTGCAAGTACCTACGATGATAAGAAAAAGAGGCTCTTTCAGGGAATGAAGGATATGCTTGAATACATGGATGAGAAAACATCAGATAAGCAGTTCTATTTTGGCACAGATGATTTTGACCATGTGTGGGAAAAGTTGATAGACAGAGCATTTGGAGAAAGGGATAAGGAAAAATATTTTCCTCGTTCCAGATGGTTGCTTGATTATGGAAAATATAAAGAAAAGCATCCGCTGATGCCAGATACCATTATGATTTATAATGACAAATATTACATTTTGGATGCTAAGTGTTATAAATACGGAAGAACAGGAATTCCAGACCATTTGCCGAATGGATCATCTATCAATAAACAGATTACCTACGGAGAGTATCTTGAAAAGTATAAAGGAGTGAAAACAGATTCGCTATTTAATGCCTTTATTATGCCATACAATATGGAAGAAAACTATTTTAAGCTGAATTCCTTTGTGGGAAATATTGGAGAAGCCATTGGAGACTGGCGATATAATAAAAAACCGTATGAGCGAATTCAGGGTATTGTTATGGACACCAGATATCTTATGTATCACTATTCAGGAAAACCGTTGAAGGAAAAGGTGGCTCTCGCAGAATGTATTGAAGCTGTTCTGGGAAGAGATGAGATTAAATCAACAGGAGAAAATCCGATAGTACCACCATCCTCCCCTGTTACATATACTACTATGCCTACCAGACCTGCATCAATGGTAGCGGAATCGCCAGCACCGTACGGTGTACATGATGAATAATAAAAAGCGAAAAATCCCTTTACTTGGAATTGTCCGAGTAAAGGGATTTTTTCAGTTTTCTTCTTTTTCACGCTTCCTTTTTCTGTATCTGTCCTGGGTAACCCGATTACAGCATTCTGTGCTGCAGTATCTGACTTTTGTGGAGGTCGTTCGTACCAGAAAGTATTTTCCGCAGCGAGGATTATCGCAAGGACGGTATAATTCTAAATCAGGCCTTAAATAGAATATGGAAAAATAAGCAGCGCATAATAATGAATCAACTTTCCAGGAGGGAGACATAGTTTTGGCATTATACACCGGGTGTATTCCCCCAAGATTGGCATTGATTTCTTCACCGACTATATAATCAGCTATTTCAATCAAACCGGCTTTCAAATTGTCGCTGAGATTTTCAATGCGCGGATCAGTACAAAAAGTCAAACTCGAAAGGTCAATAGCTGCAACTTCATGAAAAAAATGAAATAAAACCTCTGTGATTTTTCTATTCATGCCGGTATCTTCTCCGTTCACATACATTGCAGTGATGTTTTTGAATATATCAGATTTAAATCCGGGAACGGAGGAGTAGCCACCTATAATATCATTATATTCGGATATATTGAGAGAATAAGTGCCAAATATGGAATCATTTATTGTAAAAAAATCACCATCAAATTCTTCTTGTTTGCGCATTGGCGAAAGCATAATGGGCGGGTTTTGCAATAAATCTACATATGAATGATGGCAGCTAATATATTTTATATCGGTCATGTCAGCTCCATACGAAAAATCCTTTGCAAATAATAGCACTGCGGTTAGTTGCAATATTTTTAGATAATTCTTGTGTATTTCATTTGCCGCTGTCATCAGTTCAACGGTTAATCGTAATCTATCGATAATATTGTAAAGTGACAGCTCATCGATTTCTTGATAGCCCATTGATGATATAGGAAATATGAAACCATTGTCTTTCATAAAGCGGGCCAGTTCCTTTGAATCTTTTCCAGGTAATGCTATAAGTTCACCCAAAATATTAGATTGCTCTATTGAACCATTATCGGAAATACGGACTAAGCCCTTTTTTGCAGCATATCCGAATATTCTTTTTTGCTCTGGATGTGCTTGCAGTTTAAATGTACGCTTAGGCTCCATGCCCGGCGTTATATGCTCAATATCTTCTACACAATCACAAGAGCAGCTCTCAAACTTGAACAGTATGTTTTCATAAAAATTTTCTCTGATTTCAGGCATAATGTAGTCCTCTTCTTGTAATGAAAGTCATGCAATTTGGCATGGCTTTATTTTTTGGTCTCAAAAAAGTAATGCTAAATTATATGTATATTTAGAATTATACTAAAAAATCATCGATAAATCAACTCAAATAGCATTACTAAATTGTAAAAGTAATGTGTAATTTTGCTATCTTCCATTACTATTTTGCTTTCCCTATACTTTAAGTAGAACAAAAATGTGTTCTGCCGTCTCAGCGTTCATCCACTGATCAAGGATGCCCGAAGCGGTGAGACGGACAACAATCGAATAAAGTCAACCCATCGGGACGGTTGGCCAGTTAAGAAGTGAGGATTCATTCTTATGGCCAATTATTATGGGAAGTCCTGTGTGGATTCTCACTTCGGTATGAGACCGAAGGAGGGTCTGCACTATGGACAATCTACAGACAAACAAAAAGTATTTCATTCCAATGGAGGTAACACCGGAAACCATCAAGGCATTCAATATCAATGCCGAAGAGGTACAGTGGTCGAGAATCGGAAATAAGAAGGTTAAGGCGATTATGGTTCCGGCTACGGAGGAGCAGTATTACGCATATATGCGTCCGCTGTGGCGTGAGGACAAGCAGAATCAGAGGGCAAGCAAACAGGAAGAGGAGGGCAAAATGAAGCCGGTGTCACTGGATCAGCTCTACGAAGATACAGAGTTTGAGACAGCCGATCAGGCTACAGATATTGAAGCTGATTATATGAAGAAGGTTTTGCTTGAGGAACTGCATAACGCACTGGACGAGCTGGAAGAAATCGACCGTACCATTATGGAAATGTATAGTCAGGACTGCACCGAAACACAAATCGGACAGGTTGTGGGCATGAGCCAGCGTGGTGTCAGCGAGCGCAAACAGCGAATTTTTCGGAGACTCCGCACTCGCCTGAAGGATTACAGATAAAAAAGATGACATAGAACTAGATATTATCGATGGTAGCTGAATCTAAAACACCATAGGGAGAGTAAATTATAACTACAGCAAGCCACATTGGACAAAATCCTTTGTGGCTTGTTTTAAAGAGAGTAATTTGAGTTTACAATTTTGGATTCCTTCTTCTCAACTTTCGATGTTCCTTTGCCGGCTTAGAACGGGAAAAGATTTCTTTTAATGTCTGCTTTTCTTCCACAGAAAGCTGAGTGACTTTCATCTCCAGATTTTTGCAGAAAAGAAGCAAAAGACCATTTATATAAGCATCATTTGATGGCTCTGTATCGTCATCTACGGTAGTAGGTATTTGAGTTACAAAGTCATCAATGATACTTTTGACCATGCTTTGATAGTCAATGTCGCTGGCGGTATTGCTATCTTTCATATGAGTATTTCGTAGGTCAGCGACAATCGGTTTTAGGTCTGCTGACAGAATATTCATATAATATTGCTCTGACTCAATGTGTGAATTATCAAATACATTTGCAAATGTATCGGTGGAATCGGCACCAAGCTCTGTTAATTTGCATCTCATCACATCAAGAAAAGCATTCGCTATCTGGATTCCCTTATCGTTAAACCCATCAATATAGATTTCCAGGTCAGTCATGAATTTTTTAAAATTTTCATGTGTGAGTAATTCAGATAATAATCGAGGGTTATATTTTTTATCAGTCAGTATTTGTATGGCATCGTCATTTAGGCGCAGATCAGATACTGACTGATTTTTATGTTTCCGTAATTCTGTCCTGCAAAGAAGGTAATCTGTGCTTACGTTGTAAAAATTAGCAAGCGTTATAAGATTGCTGAGTGACATATCTATATTTTCATCTTTTTCATAATTGCCAAGCGTGGAGCTGGGAATACCGGTTGCATCGGATAACTCCTGTAACGACATTCTTTTTTCTGAGACTCTCAAATCTTTCAGTCTTTCTGGTATGGTAAGTTTTGTATGCATAGTATGTTCCTCGTTTTTAAAGATACAGATAGATTACCATGATATTGCCATGAGATAAAGAGAAATTCTTTTCCTGTCTTGTCCCAGATGTTGGAAAAATTTATAAAAACAAAATTTTTCCAGCATCTTGGATATACCGAATCGGCATAGAAAATCTGAGAAAATAATTTCATAAACCGAGAAGGAAGGGGTGAAAAATTTATGAAATGTTGGAAATACATCAGCATGACAAAGCCGATAGGCGTAGCTCCGTGAAAATTTATTTTCATGGTTTTAGGGGATTGGGGCATTTCCCCAACAAGCTAAAAATGCATTTTGTGTGCACAAATGCACTGCTTGCCAAGTAGCGAAATTAGGAATGACAGAGAGGATAAGACAATGGAAAATGTAACTTTTGATTATAAGTTTTACAGGATACCTAAGAGATTTTTTAAGGAAGACATGTTCAGAGATATGACAAATGCAGCAAAAGTATTATATGGAATACTGCTGGATTGCAAGTGCTTGTCAGACTCCAATGGAGACGCATGGCGTGATGAATATGGAATTACCTATATCATTTTCACAATCGAAGAAATTATGAATCTGATGAACCTGGGGAATAAGAAGGTTAACAAAATGTTGAAGGAGCTGGAGGAGCATGGCTTGATTTACCGAAGACATCAGGGCTTGGGAAGACCGAATAAGATTTATGTTTATGATTTGCTCAAAGCAGATAATTCAAATTGGCTGCCAAAACAAATTATATTCGGAAAGGGGAGCAGCAATGAGAAAGAAGTATTATGAAGATGCAAAAGAGAATGCAGCTTTTGAGAGATGTGCAGATGTAATAACATCCCTGATTCTAAAATATGGACCGGCTTTAAAACGAAAATGGAATCTAGACGAGTGGATTAGGAATATTCAGGCAGAGAGTCTATGGAAAGACATAGCTTGCAAAAGATATCAGCGGTATTTTATTTGCATGATGAATATGAAAAGTCTTCCTGTATGACAAAATCAAATTGACTAATACTAATTAGCAATATATAATATAGACAAAACGAAAATGACATGAACGGAGGAACAATGAAGTGGAGAAGGTTATAACACTCGAGGAAGCATTAAAAAGAATTGAAGAATTAGAAAATGAAAACGCCGAGTTACGCGAAGAACTGGAATATTATAAAAATCGTAAATTAAGTGGAAGGCAGAAGCACAATGCAAAATGGATGGCAATCTACAATGATTTTGTTGATTGCTATGAGAACGGCATGGCTATGATAGAGATTGCAAAACGAAATAATGTCAGCGAGAGGACGATATACAGGTATAAGGCGTATTATGACAAGATGAGGAACACAAAGGAGAATGTGATAGAGTAATTGAAGAAATTAATAGTAAAAAACATATTGCTGGCGTCAGCAATATGTTCATAAGAGGAGGAAATTTGAATGGAAAAGAGAATAATAGAATTGTACAGAAGAAAATTTGATGATATCCGACATGAAGCGGATGGCATTGAGTATTGGTATGCAAGAGAACTAATGAAATTATTGGATTATGTTCAATGGAGAAATTTTGATAATGCAATAAATAAAGCAATGATTTCATGTGAGAATAATGGAAACGTAGCAGAAGATCATTTTTCAAGAATTAACAATACAATTGAAGTTGGAAACGGTGCACTTCGTGAAGTTGAAGATTATATGCTTACTCGTTATGCATGTTATCTTATTGCTGAAAATGGAGATCCACGAAAGGAACAGATAGCTTTTGCACAAAGCTATTTTGCGGTTCAGACTAGAAAACAGGAATTGATTGAAGAAAGAATTTCTTATATCGAAAGAACAGAGGCAAGAGGAAAATTAAGGGAATCGGAAAAAAGATTGTCTCAAAATATATATGAGCGTGGAGTGGATGATGCAGGATTTGGCCGTATCCGGTCTAAAGGAGATCAGGCTTTATTTGGTGGATTTACCACGAAACAGATGAAAGAACGTTTGGGAGTACAGGATAAAAGACCACTTGCGGATTTCCTGCCAACACTTACCATTGCCGCTAAAAATCTTGCAACTGAAATGACAAATTATAATGTTGAAGAAAAGGACTTGCAAGGAGAATCTGCAATCACTGTTGAACATGTGGAAAATAATACTTCTGTTAGAGATATGCTTGGACAAAGAGGAATTAAACCAGAAGATTTACCAGCATCGGAAGACATTAAGAAACTGGAACGTAGAGTGAAGAGAGAAGAGAAAAAGCTTGCAGAGCAATCTGGAAAGTTGACAAATGAATAATACAGGAGAATATTCTGATGAAGGGCATTCCGGCAAGAATATAAAAGGTCGTCAGGAATTTATGCGGATGCTGAATGATATTGAAGATGGCAAGGACGGAGTTGATTTCGTCCTTGTATTCAAATTGTCACGATTTGGCAGAAATGCTGCAGATGTGCTCAGCTCTTTACAACTTATGCAGGATTATGGTGTCAATCTTATCTGTGTAGAAGATGGAATTGACAGCTCAAAAGAAGCCGGTAAACTACTTATATCTATTATTGCTGCTGTAGCAGAGATGGAACGTGAGAACATAAGAGTACAGACGATGGCAGGACGTGAGCAAAAAGCCAGAGAAGGAAAATGGAACGGTGGATTTGCACCTTATGGATATAAGCTGGAAAATGGAGAACTTGTCATCGCAGAGGATGAAGTGGAAATTATTCAAATGATTTTTGATCGGTATATTCATACTAATGATGGAATCAATGGCGTTGCCAATTATTTGAATAATCATGGTTATACAAAGAAATTACGTCAAAACGGAACAATCCCAGGTTTCTCATCAAGTTTTATCAAAAAGATTATTGATAACCCGGTGTATATGGGGAAGATAGCATACGGACGTAGGCGCACCGAAAAGAAAACAGGAACCCGTAATGAAACGCATGTAGTGGAACAATCGGAGTTCCCTGTATATGAGGGAATCCATGAAGCTATTATTTCTGAAGAGGACTGGAATCTTGCACAGGAGAAACGCTCTAAAAATAATTACAGAAGAGAAAAGATTCATGATCCGGAGCATGCACATATTTTGTCAGGAATATTGAAATGTCCATGTTGTGGAAAAGGAATGTATGGCAACATTGCAAAAGCAGGGCGGAAAGATAAGAAAACCAGATATTACTACTATTGCAAGAATACAGTAAATGCCACAGGACATAAATGCACTTTTCGATGTAACATTGAACAGTCTCAAATTGATGATGTGCTTGCAAAATTGATTACGGCAATGACTAGGGAAGGAAAATTCAAGGATGCCATTCAAGACAGAATCGGGGCAACAGTTGATACTTCTGATTTGGAAAAGCAGTTATCTGTATTAAACGCAAATCTCCATCAGGCAGAGACAATTAAAACACGTCTTGAACAGCAGATGGATAATCTGGATGTTACAGATATTCATTACGATAAAAAAATTTCAGATTTACAGAGACGATTAGATATCCAATATGATAAAATAGATGAAGTGGAAGAGGCAATCGCAGATTTGAAGTCTCAGGTATATGAACTTAAGAAAAATCAGATTGATGCTGACAGCATATACGGCTTTTTGAACGCATTTAATGAATTATATGCAGAATGTACGGATGCTGAAAAGAAACAGTTTATGCAGGCATTTATTGAGCGTATTGATATATTTCCAGAAAGACGAGAAGATGGTAATTGGATTAGGAATATCAGATTTCAATTTCCGGTACCGATTCTTAGAGATGGCAAGGAAGTAGTTCGAGTTGATGGTATTTCTTTGGATAAAGAGAAGTCTGATGAGCATACTGTTACCTTGGAAAAGTTTCCAACACTTGAGACGGTAGTACTGCTTTCCTACAAAAAGCCAGACGGACATATCAACGTAAAAGTTGAGTTTGGCGAGGGTGAGGGAAAAGTTCCGCTTGATAATATCGCTAAAAGAGCCGAAGAATATAAGCCCAAAGAACGAGTGACCTACAAAATGATAAAGGAGTACATAGAAGCTAAATACGGTTTCAAGGTACATACCGCATATATCGCAGAGGTAAAGAGAGATTTAGGCTTGCCAATGTACGATGCTCCTAATGCGGTAGAGGAATTGAAACAGCCGAGGAAGCATCCGACAGCAGAGAAAGTGGAAGCCATAAAGGATGCGTTGAAGCATTTTGAAGTGATTTAATGAGGATAGGCGTATCATTAGAAATAGTGGTACGCTTATTTTTGTCCCTTTTTGCAGATTTGTCCTTTCCCCTGCTTTCCAATATAATGAAGCTAAAGAAGTGGAGGTGTGCTTATGAGAGAGAAATTTAATCATCTGTATTTGGATAGCCACGAAAGAAAACTTTTAATACATAGCCTTGTAGAGTTAAAAAATCAGCTCATTCAGCAAGGCAGATATACGGATTGTGTTGATGAGCTTGTTTTTAAGGTCATAAATGCACCGACCAAGAGAATGAAAATTGAATATGTCTAGGGCAAATTTCAAAGCCGCTTATTCTTATTGATTTTAAGAGTAGGCGGCTTTTTTGCGTTCTCTGGTACTGTTTACATAGCTACCTTGACAAAGTGGCTAAATCTATGTGAAAGGAGGACGCATCTATGTCAAATTTGATAGAAGTTTTGGAGCTTCGGAACAGGCTCAGCGATATGCAGCAGGAAGCAGTTTATTTCAGAGGATGCTATGACAGCGTTGGGTATCTCAAAAAGGCAGGAATTTTATAACCAAGAATGGGCGGCATTGGCGTGGAGCTGATGACGTCCTACATATGAAAAGGTAGAAAAATTCATAGATATGAGGTATAATAAAATACACAAATACAAATGCGTAAGGGGGCTGATTAAATGGAAATTGTTCTTAATCTTAATAGTACTGAAAACTCATTAGACCTTATTAAGTATTGCACTCTATATTTTGATAAGCTTAAGATTGACTCCCCTATTGCTATTGATAGTGTTGAAACTCTTTCGGATACGTCAGATGATAAAGGAAGATATCCTTCAAAGATTAATTTCACTCCATATATTAGTGATTCAGTGAGAATACTCCAAAATATATTAATCGAGGAAGGAATATGTACTGATGATGTGGATACCTCTTTTGGTCAATGCACTCAATTAGCCCAAAAGATAGTGGTTCAAAATAGTCATTTGTTTTTTTCATCGGAAAGTTTTAATATGCACAAAAATAGTATGGAAATACGTAATGATGCAGAAATTATTTCGGATGAAGTAAAGCAGGCAATTTCAGAAATAATTACGCAAGAAGACCGTTGCCGACTTAAATCTGTAATTCCTGAATTTAAATATTCTTCCGATGTTCCCGATTTTTATCTTGTTTTAAATTTATATAAAGGGCTTGTAGATTTGATGTTATCACATATTGAAAAAGGGGACAATGTGGTTACAAATAGTTCCATAATAAATGAGATTCTGCTCAATTATTATTCCTTACATAATAAGAAAATAAGGAAAGCAGGACTGAAATATAACTTTGCTCAGATAGAAGCTACGAAGATTTTACTACCATTTGTTCAAAATGCACCTATGGATGACGTTTTAGAAATTCGACATAAAGCAAACGATGAATTATTAGAACTCAGAAATTATGTTGAAACAACATTAAAAAGTTTAAGTAACGAGGTTTTTTTTAATTCATCATTAAATGAAATTGGACAAATACTTAATCAAAAAATAACTCCTTCAATAAATCAATTTGAAAGAAAACTAAAAGGATTAAATGTAGTTACTGCTCAGGAATTTATTAAAAACATGGCAAATCCACTATATTATTCACCTATGCTTACAACTTTCTTTACTAATGTACCAGCAATTGTATCTGTGGGATTTTCGCTTGGAATGATATCACTTCAGACTTTTTTGCAAAGAAAATTAAAAAAAATAGAAATTCAAAATGACCCATTGTATTTTACTGTAAAGATTCAAAATCAGATATAAAATCTCCTTTATGTTTATATGGGTTTAAAATTTATTTTACATAGCCGAGTGGTTTTCACTATACGAAAATCACTTGGCTTTTTCTATTTCTGGAGGTGATTTTATCCATTGAAAACTAACCGACCCTATGTGCAGATTGACCAAGATGTGCTTGAACGGGTACGCCAGATTGACCTGTTATCCTATCTGCGTGAGTTTGAACCGAGCAATCTCGTTAAGGTCAAAGGCACAAGCAATGTGTACTGTACCGCAGAAC
>ERZ780154.333-NODE-333-length-41311-cov-2.36501_pt1 | contig 41311 bp, 39 predicted proteins | sample MGYA00511568_ERZ780154 | MGnify/ENA primary metagenome ERZ780154 (study PRJEB29588, sample SAMEA2142525) | human gut metagenome | biome: human gut; feature: human-associated habitat; material: faeces | place: Denmark | collected 2008/2010 ...
CCTAAAATATATCCTCCTGTAGGAAAATCAGGTCCTTGAATATAATTTTCCATTAATTCTAAAACAGTAATATCAGGATTTTTACTTACCGCAATAACGGCATCAATCACTTCACCAATATTATGAGGTGGCATATTTGTAGCCATCCCAACAGCGATTCCTGTTGTCCCATTGACCAATAAGTTAGGAATACGACAAGGTAATACCGATGGTTCCCTTTCTTCACCATCATAGTTTGGAATAAAATCAATCGTATCTTTATTGATATCTCTCATTAATTCCATTGAAATTTTAGACATTCTCGCTTCAGTATAACGCATAGCGGCAGCGCCGTCACCGTCAATTGAACCAAAGTTTCCATGACCATCTACAAGCATATAACGATATGAGAAATCTTGTGCCATTCTCACTAAGGCTTCATAAATTGAAGAATCTCCATGAGGGTGATATTTCCCCATAACTTCCCCAACGATACGCGCAGATTTCTTATACGCTTTATCACTATAACAACCAAGTTCATTCATACCATAAACAATACGTCTTTGAACTGGTTTCATTCCATCTCTTACATCAGGTAATGCACGTGCTACGATAACTGACATGGCATAATTCATGAAAGAAGTTTTCATTTCTGATGTTAATTGAATTTTTCTAATTCCTTTTTCTTGATTATCCATTTTCTACTCCTTCTAAATATCTAAATCAGTTACATATTTTGCATTTTCTTGAATAAATTCTCTACGAGGTTCAACTTTTTCACCCATTAAAACATCAAAAATCATATCTGCTTCCATCGCTTCATCTAATTCAATACGATTTAAAATACGATGTTCAGGATCCATTGTTGTTTCCCATAATTGATCCGCATTCATTTCTCCTAACCCTTTATATCTTTGGATAGAATATTTTGCACCTTCACCTAACTTTGTTCTTAAATCATCTAATTCTTCATCACTATATAAATAATGTTCTTCTTTTCCATGTTTTAATAAATAAAGTGGAGGTTGAGCCGCATAAACAAAGCCACCTTCAATTAAAGGTTTTAAATAACGATATAAGAAAGTTAACATTAAAATACGAATATGTCCTCCATCGACATCGGCGTCGGTCATAATAACGATTTTATGATAACGTAATTTATTAATATCAAAATCTTCACCAATTCCTGTACCAAAAGCAGTAATCATACTACGAATCGTATCACTTGATAAAACACGATCTAATCGCGCTTTTTCAACATTTAAGATTTTACCACGAAGCGGTAAGATAGCTTGAATACGACGATCTCTACCCATCTTAGCACTACCCCCGGCAGAATCCCCTTCGACAATGAAGATTTCACATTCACTAGCATCTCTTGATGAGCAGTCAGCTAATTTCCCAGGCAATGATGTAATTTCCATTCCTGTTTTTCTTCTTGTCATTTCACGTGCTTTTTTCGCAGCTAAACGTGCATGAGAAGCAACGATTGCTTTTTCAACAATAATTTTGGCAGTATCAGGATTTTCTAATAAAAATTGATCCAATGATTTAGAAATAATATTTGAAGCAATTTTTCTTACTTCTGCATTTCCTAATTTTGTTTTTGTTTGTCCTTCATATTGAGGATCAGGATGTTTAACAGAAATAATCGCTGTTAAACCTTCACGACAATCTTCTCCTGATAAAGCATCATCTTTTTCTTTTAAGAAGTTTCCTTTTCTTGCATAGTTATTAATAACCCTTGTAAGAGCTAAACGGAAACCTTCTTCATGTGTTCCTCCTTCATGTGTATTAATATTATTACAGAAAGAGTAAATATTTTCTTGATAACCATCATTATATTGCATTGAAACTTCAATCTTAATATCATTTTGCATATCTTCTACATAAATGATTTCATCATGAATTGGTGTTTTATTTTTGTTGATATAAGCAACATATTCCTTAATACCACCTTCATACATATAATCATGTTCACGATTTTGTCCATCTCTTAAATCAGTTAAACTAATTCTTAATCCCTTATTTAAGAAAGCAAGTTCTCTAATTCTTTGTCTTAAAACTTCATAATCATAAGTTGTTGTTTCTTTAAAGATTTCAGCATCTGCTTTAAAAGTAACCTTTGTTCCTTGCTTATCAGTATGTCCTAATTCTTTTAATGGTGCAACTGGTGTCCCACCATTTTCAAATCTTTGATAGTATTCTTTTCCATCACGATAAACATTGACTTCTAGCCATGAAGATAAGGCATTAACAACAGAAGCACCTACACCATGCAATCCACCGGAAACTTTGTAGCCTCCGCCACCAAATTTACCACCAGCATGTAAAACAGTAAAAATTGTTTCAACTGTTGATTTACCTGTCTTAGCGTGTTTTCCAGTTGGCATTCCACGACCATCATCAATAACTTCAACTACATCGTCATCTTTCAAAATTACTTTAATATGACTTGCATACCCTGCTAAAGCTTCATCGATTGAGTTATCAACAATTTCCCAAACCAAATGATGTAACCCTCTAGATGATGTTGTACCAATATACATACCTGGTCTTTTTCTAACAGCTTCTAATCCTTCTAATACTTGGATATCTGACTCATCATAGCTATGTTGTACTTTATTTTCTTCTGCCATCATTTTTCCTCCCTATGATTAATATTAATTTTCTTAGCTTCTTTAATAACATGATGTTCTATTCCATCTATTGATGTTGTTGTAATAAACGTTTGAATACGATTATTTAAAATATCTAAAAGTTTTGTTTTTCTTTGATCATCTAATTCTGATAAAACATCATCTAATAAAAGAATAGGATATTCTCCAATTTCTTCTTTTATTAATTCTATTAAAGCTATTTTCATACTTAAAACGATTGTTCTTTGTTGACCTTGAGAAGCAAACTGATGTGCACTCTTATTATCAATAAAGATCTTCATATCTTCCTTATGAATTCCATAATAAGTACTTAAATATCTTAAATCTCTTTCAAATCCTTTTTGATAAAGTTTTAAAATATCTTCTTTATTAACATTTTTAATAAAACATTCATATTGCAATTCAACGATTTCATGACAATTTGCAATATTTAAATAAATATCTTTTACTTTTAAAGATAAACGTTCGATAAAATTATTTCTTTTTTCAATAATCTTAATTTGAACTTCAGCTAATTGCTCATCTAAAGTTTCTAGATATTCATCATATTTACCTCTTCTTTGATTCAATAATTTAAGATACTGATTTCTTTCCTTTAATAATCGATTATACTTAGTAAGATAAAAAACATAAATTGGTGAGATTTTAGATAACTCCAAATCTAAAAACTTTCTTCTAATACTCGGAGAACCTTTAACCAATGATAAATCATCTGGTACAAAGACAACCGCATTTAAATAACCTACATAATCTGAAATCTTTAAAATATCTTTTCCATCCACTTTTGCTTTTTTGGATTCCTTAGATAAAATAAGTTCTAATTGATGCATTCTTTCATTAGAAAAAACATTTCCTTTTACTTTTGCAAAGTCATGATCAAATTGAATCATTTGATCATTGATATGTGTTCTAAAAGATTTACAGACAGATAATAAATAGATTGCTTCGATAATATTCGTTTTCCCTTGAGCATTCCCACCAATTAAAATATTAATTCCTTGATCAAACTCAATAAAAAAATGATTATAATTTCTAAAATCAGTCAGTTCTAAATTATTGATGCGCATTTATACAATAAAAATTTCCTTCAAATTCAACTTGGTCACCATCATGAAGCTTTTTTCCTCTTCTAAGTTCCACTTCACCATTGACCTTTACTTGACCATCTTTAATAATCATTTTTGCTTCAATCCCACTAGATACAAGATTAACAAATTTTAAAAATTGATCTAATTTAATATATTCATCTTTAATTGGTATTTCTTTCATACTTAACCTTCTTTTCTCTATAATTGTACTAAGTTAGTATATCATAAAAATCATAAAAATTCAAAATATTGCGCTATATTCGCTATTTTTATTTATGAATATAAAAATACTTTTTTGATAAAAAAGCTCTTAAAATAAAAATTACTCCCCAAATAAACAATTAAAAGGAAAATTTACAAAAAAAAGAAGCTTTCGCTTCTTAATATGTTCTAACTGGTAAAACAAGTTGTAATAATTCATCAGAATCAAAATCTTTAACGATGAATGGTTTCATTTCTCCAGTGAATAATATTTTTATTTTATCACCACTAAATGATTTAATAGCATCACTTGCATATTTACAACTAAATGAAATAGTAAGTGGTTCTCCTTTATAGAAAGAAGAAGCTAAATTTTCTTCTACTGAACCAATTTCTTGTTGATATGAAGATAAAATAACTTGTTCATTAGACATATCTAATTTCACAATATTATTTTGTTCATTTAATAATAATGAAACACGGTCAATCGCATTTAATAAATCAGCTCTATTAATATCTAATTCATAATCAAATTCTAAAGGAATCAATCGAGCTGTATCAGGATAAGATCCATCAATTAAACGTGTTTGAATAATATTTTTATCAAACACAAATAATACTTTACGTTCAGATACATATAATTCAATAAGTTCATCTTTTTCAATAATCTTACTAATTTCATCTAAACTTAATTTAGGAATCGTAATATTAAAAGTCACATCTTCATCAAGAGAAATAATCTTTTTAGCTAAACGATAACTATCAGTAGCAACAACTTCTAAAACATGATCATGTGCTTTAAAATTGATACCAGTTAAAATAGGTCTTGTTTCTTTATCACTAGCAGCAAACTTTGTTTCTCCAATAATATCTTTTAATACAAGAGCATTCATTATAAAATGAGTTCCTGTTTTACTTAAATCAATACGTGGATATTCAATAGCATCAGTACCATTTAAGCTGTATTCAATTTGACTTCCTTTAATACGAGTAAGTAAACCATCAATAATTTCAATTTCAATATCATCACTATTGATCTTTCTTACAATATCAAAGATATAACGACTATTTAAAACAACTGCTCCTTCTTTAAGGATTACTAAATCATCATCTTCATCAATAATTGTTTGAATAGTGATATCACTATCACTTCCTGTTAAGATAAGTTGATGAGCTTGTAAATCAAATTTAATCCCTGTTAAAACAGGTAAAGGACTACGAACAGATACAGCTCTTGTTGCTTTAGCAAGTGCGTTTAATAATTTGATTCTTTTAATTCTAAAATGCATATTTGCCTCCTGTTATTTATATATTTAAAAATAAGTCATTATTACTATTAGCATGTGAACAATGTGCATAAATATAAAATATGTTGATTTTATCAATGTTTTTTATATGAATATCAATGTGCACATATTGTTGATATTAGTCACTACATTGTGCCTAACTTTTGTTTAAGCTTATCTACAGCGAGTTTATAATCTGGATCTTTTTTGATTTTTGTTTCTACTCTTTTACAAGCTTTCATAACTGTAGAATGGTCTCGATTGGAAAAAGTTGTTCCAATTTCACTAAAAGTAATATCCAAAAGTTCCCTCATTAAATACATACATATTTCACGAGGTGTTACCAAGTTTCTCGTTCTATTTTTAGAAATAATTTGACTAATGGTTAAATAATAGAATTCAGCGGTTGTTTTTAAAATGAATTCTTTTGTTAGTGGTTCTTGTGCTTTTTTTATAGTTTTTTGATCTTTAAAGACTTCAGATGCAAAATTCATATCTATGTAATTAGTTGATTCCATGATACTACAGAAGAATAGTCGTTTTAATTGACCTTCTAAAGAACGAATATCATTACAATAATTCATAACCATGAAGTCTAAAACATCATCTGTAATAACTAAATCTGTATTACCTAGATTTTCTATTTTCTTCTCTAAAATTGCCTTTGCTGTTTCAAATTCAGGTGGATCTATTCCAAAAGATAGACCTGATTTAAAACGACTAATTAAACGTTCTTCAATTCCTTGAAGTTCATCAGGCATTTTATCACTTGTAATAACAATTTGATGATTGTTATTAATGATTTCATTAAATATATGGAAGAACATCTCACTACTTTTTTCTTTTCCAAATAAAAATTGAATATCATCAATTAATAAAATATCAAGATTTCTATAATAACTATAAATCTCGGTTGTATTTGTTTTTATAGAATTAATAATTTCATCCACAAAATCCTTAGAAGTAATATATCTTACTAATAAATTAGGATTTGTTTCTTTTGCTTTATTTCCAATAGCATTTAATAAATGTGTTTTTCCAAGCCCTGGATGACTATATAAAAATAAAGGATTAAAGTTCATACCAGGTTTAGTTGATACAAGTAAAGCAGCATTTTGTGCCATACGGTTTGAATTTCCTACGATAAAATTAGCAAATGTCATATCAGGATGAAGATGACTATCGATTTTAGGAACCCTTTTTTGTTTAGATTTTTTATATTCTTCTACTTCTAATACTTTGATTTTTATTGGTTTAGAAAAAGAATTAGAAAGAATAGATTCTATTTCTGCTTGTTTTTCTAAAATAGCATCAATATTCCATTTTAATTCAGTGGTGATAATAACTTGATTATCTTCAATTTCTTCTAGAGTTGCAGGTTTAAATAGTGAGTCCAAGATGATCTTATCATCAACTATTTTATTTTTTTCTAAAGTTTCTACACAAGACGACCAGATTTTGTTTAAATCTTGCACAATTTTCAACTCCCTTTCGACTCAATTATATAAAAGATGTGAACTCTTTTAAAGGAAAAATACTGTCTGCACAATAGCTTCACAATTTTATTCACAAAAAATGTGAGAAATATCAATCATTTAGAGTACTTATTCACATTATTCACAACTTCGTTTTTCGCTATGAATTTTATTAAATGTGAACTTAGTGCATATTGTATAGAATAAAAAACAATGTGCACATAGCTGTTCACAATAAAAAATACGCTGATATCAGTATATTTTTTACTAATTCACCCATATGAATAACTCGATTCACCACGTGAATAAGCATGTGCAAAACTTGTCAAAACATAAAATTTAAAAAAAAATGAATATTCACAATGTGAATTTTAAGAAAAAAGCCGATTTTTCCTAGAAAAATAGAAGAAATGTAAGATAAAGGTTAAGATGAAATAATATTCACTTTAGGATGTGAATATCTGAAATAAAGAGTTTATTCACATTAGATTAGTGACTATTTTGAATATATTGTATAAATATTGATACAAAAGTACGTAAATACTTAGAAGTGCACACTTAATTTTAGGGGGAAAAACAAGGATTTATAAGGAGTTGGAGGAAAATGTGAATAAGTTTTTTTATGAGCTTTAAAGAAATTCACATGTTGTCGTACGTACTTGATTGAAAAATGTTCACAAATAATGTGCATTTAATAAGAGTTATGCTTAGTGATGGTACTTTTTTTGATAAAAGTACTTATTTTTATACAATTTTCTATCTATTTCGATATATCACAAGATGTGAATAATAAAGTAAGGAAACTTATTCACAATAAAGAGAATTTTTCTAAATTAAAAAAGTTCACAAAAAAATGTGCAAATAATCATTAGAAATTGTTATTCTTATTATTTGTCATCATTAAAAATCATGAATTTAAGAGTAGAAATATAGAATTTAGAATTGACTTGTCACAATAATTCCTATAAGATATAGGAGCATATGTTATTTGTATAAAAAGATAAAAATTTTGGAGGTGTAAAATATGAAAAGAACATATCAACCAAATAAAAGAAAAAGAGCAAAAACTCATGGTTTTAGAGCTAGAATGGCAACTGTTGGAGGAAGAAAAGTAATCGCACGTCGCCGTAAAAGAGGAAGAAAAGTATTAACTGCTTAATGTAAAATCCACTTTTTCGGTGGATTTTTTTCTAAAATTTTATGAAAAAAGAATTTAGAGTAAAAAGAAATGAAGATTTTAGCAAGATTATTGCTAGAAAAAAGAGTTTTGCGAATTCTTGTTTTATTATTTATAAAGATGAAAATCAAATTGGGCATGGACGTGTTGGTATTTCAGTAAGCAAAAAATTAGGAAACGCTGTTACTAGAAATAAAATAAAAAGACAGTTACGTATGATGATTCAAGAATGTTTTCATTTTGATGAAGAAGTTGACTATATTGTAATTGTAAGAAAAAATTTCTTAAATCATACATATATAGAAAATAAAAAAGAATTAGAGTACTTGTATAAAAAAGTGAAGAGAAAGGAGATCAGCAAATGATCTTAGATAACAAAACTAAAAAATATTTTAAAATTATTTGTTTAGTTTTATTTGTTGTAGCCTTAACTGGATGTACAGCAAATCTTGATTCAAGTGGTAAACTGATTGCTAAAAGAGCAATTAACTTAAATACACCTTGGACTATGAAATCAGGGATTTTTGATTTCTTATTAGTTATCCCTATTTCAAAGAGTATTATTTATTTAGGAGATGTTTTATTAAATAATATTGCTTTAGGTGTTATCTTAATTACTATTTTAATTAATATCATTATTTTACCAATTATGATTAAATCGACAGTATCTCAACAAAAGATGCAATTGATTCAACCAGAAATGGAAAAAATTCAAAATAAATATAAAGGTAGAAAAGATCAAACTTCTCAAATGAGAATGTCTGCAGAAATTCAAGCTTTATATAAGAAAAATGATGTCAGTATGTTGGCTTCATTTACAACATTCTTAACATTACCTATTATGTTTGCAATGTGGCAAGCGGTTCAACGTATTGAGATCTTATATCAAACAAATATGTTTGGAATCAACTTAGGTGCTAAACCTATTGATCACGTATTTAAGTTTGAAATAGCTTATATTGTATTACTTGCCATTGTTGCTTTAACTCAATATTTTGCGATGAAAATCAATACAATCATGTCAAAAAGAAATCCAAAATATAGAGAAACATCACAAATGCAATCAATGAACATGATGAATAATTTCATGACATTATTTATCATTTACTTTGCAGCAATTATGCCTGCAGCAATGTCACTTTATTGGATGACAACAAACATTATTACAATTGTTAGAACATGGTATATTTATATTTACCATGTTGAAAAAGCACAAAAAGAAGTTGATCAAGCAAATACAAATTATTTAACAAAAAGACAAAATAAAAAATAAATAGAGGTATTTATATGAAAACTTATACTGGAAAAACAGTAGATGATGCTGTTAGTAAAGCATGCCTTGATTTAGGTGTAACAATTGATCAATTAAATTATGAAGTTACTTTAGAAACTAAAGGTTTATTTAGTAAAAAAGCTGAAATTGCTTGTTGGACAGTAGAAATGGTTCAAGAATATATTGAAAATCTTATAAGAAAAATCTTAACAGATATGCAATTTGAAGTAGAAACTGTTTCTTATGTTCAAGATGGTAGAATTTATTGCAATATTAATACAAGCAATAACTCTATTTTAATTGGTAAAGCTGGTGTTATTTTAAGAGCAATTAACTTAATTATTAAAAATGCTGTCAGTACAACATTTAAAAAACGTTTAGAAGTAAGTGTTGATATCAATGGTTATAAAGAAGAACGTTATAAAAAAGTTGCAAGTATGGCAAGACGTTTTGGTAAAACAGTTTTAAGAACAAAAGCTGATTTAAAATTAGATCCAATGCCTGCAGATGAAAGAAAAGTGATGCATCAAGAGATTGCAAAGATGGATCATTTAAAAACTGAATCTAAAGGTGAAGGAAAAAATAGATATATGACAATCTCATATGTAGATTAAGCCGCTTATGCGGTTTTTTCTTTAGGGAGGAAATAATGGAAAATTTAATTTTTAGTTTAAATGCGACGGTTCCTGTTTTTGCGATGATTATATTAGGGATGTTATTTAAAAAAATAGGAATTATTGATGATGTTTTTGCATCAAAAATGAATAAATTTGTCTTTTTAATACCATTACCAGTATTACTATTTAAAGACTTAGCGACATTAGATTTTAAGGAAATTTGGGATACGAAGTTCGTCTTATTTTGTTTTTTTATTACTATTTTCAGTATTTTAATAGTAACAATACTTTCTTTTTTATTAAAAAATAAAAAGAATCAGGGAGAATTTATTCAAGCAAGCTATCGTAGTTCAGCGGCATTACTAGGAATTGCATTAATTCAAAATGTATATGGAAAAGCAACAATGGCGCCTTTAATGATTATTGGAAGTGTACCTTTATATAACATTATGGCTGTTATTGTTTTATCATTCTTTTCACCAGAGAGAAAAGAAATTAATAAGGAAGTGTGGATAAAGACATTTAAAGGGATTATAACTAATCCTATACTTATAGGAATTGTTGTAGGTTTATTTTGGTCTTTACTTCATTTACCAATGCCTATAATGTTAGATAAAACAGTAACTTCTATTGGTAATGTTGCGACACCATTAGGACTTATGGCTATGGGAGCTACTTTTGATTATAAAAAAGCATTAGGTGATTTAAAGCCAGCTATAGGTGCCTCAGGAATTAAATTATTTGGCTTCTGTGCTTTATTTTTACCATTAGCTATCTATTTTGGCTTTAGAAAAGAACAACTCATAGCAATCCTTGTCATGCTTGGATCAGCTACAACAGTTTCATGTTATGTTATGGCTAAAAATATGGGACATACAGGAGTACTAACAAGTAGTGTTGTTATGTTAACAACAATAATGAGTGGTTTTTCTATTACAATGTGGCTTTATATTTTAAAAACATTACAATATCTATAAAAAAATGAGTGAATTTTTTTCACTCATTTTTACTGTTGTGTAGTAGTAGGTTCAGCTGGAATTGTTGTTTCCGGTGTAGCTGGAGTTGCTTCAGGTTGTGCTTCAGGAGCTTGTTCAACTTTCATTGTACCCACAGCAATAATTGCTTCATGACCTTTATAATAACTATTGGCTTCTTTTTTCTTTGAAAGTAATTTACCATCTTTATCATAAACTAAACGATAAGAAACGGCTTTACCACCATTAGATCCAGCTTGTTTAGTTACTTGTTGTCCTTCAGGAATAGTTGCATCATTTTCATATTTTGTGTTATATGCGACATCCCCTGTTCTTTCACTTGTAAACTTCACATAACTTCCATCAACATCAGTTCCAATAATTTTACATGTTAACTTACCACCAGCATAACTTGCTTCTATTTTAATTGGATAATCTCTATTATTTTTAAATTTAAAATCAGGACCACCCCAAGAAACAGTGGCATCTCTACCAATAGGCACATAACTAGAAATATAAGTATGATTTGTTCTTTCAGTCACTTCTAAATTAGATAAAACAACAGCATTATATAAGGTTGAAGAAGTTTGACAAACGCCACCCCCAACTTCTTGAACAGTTTCACCATTTAAATACGCTCCTGCTTCACCAAAACCATTTTCTTTTGTTCTTTTTCCAACTGTTTGATTGTAAGAAAATTCTTCACCTGGAAGTAAGATCACATTACATTTTTCACCAGCAAGTCTGACATTGTTTTTTCTTACAGATGAACCATTAACAGTTGTTGTATATTCACCTAAAACATCTTTAAATAAATTCTTTTCTAAATCTTCTTTAGTAATACTAGGAACAATAGCTTTTGCTTTAACTTCAAATTCTTTTCCTTCTTTAGCTTTATTAAAAGCATTAATTGAATCATCTAAATCATATTTAGCACCATATTGTTCAGCTACAATTTTATAATCATTATTTTTATCTAAAGTCGCATTTTTACCTTCCTTAGATAAAGTCTTATAAATTGTTTTCATAACACTTTCATCTTCTGAAACAGATGAAGGTTTAATCTTTAAAGTTTTATTAAAATCATATTCATTTAAAGCAGTTTGAATTGTGTTATAAACATCTTTTTGTTTAACCGCTTCACCACTTTTACCTTTAGTAAAGATAACTTTTGTTTTTTCAACTTTATAAGTAGTAGGTACTAAAGTTGAATAATCTAAAATACCTGATTTTTTGATATCTTTATTAAGTTGTTTTTGATCTTTAATATCTATAGAAATATTTTCATTATGTTTTAATAAATAATGATAACCTTTAGTAAAGAAATTACTGTATTTCTTTTGAATATCATTAACTTGATCTTTAATGTTAACTTTAACATTATTTTTCATATCTATTTGATACTTTTGATCATTCATTTCAAGATTTAATAATAATTGATTTTGATCTTTTTTATACTTATTTTCAAGTTTAGAAATGACCTCTTCTTTAGACATATTATTAACCTCTATGCCATTAATTGTCATATTCTTGATAAATCCATTACCTGATGCTAGAAAACATAAAATGATATAAATAACCAATATCACTCCTATAACAGCACCTCCGATTATAGGAACTTTTTTATTCAGCTTTTTCATTTTTTCACCCCTATTTGTAAATAATAATATATGATTAAAATATAGAAATCAATCGAAAAAAATCATATATCAAAAATAAAAAATATTTGTTATAATGAGGGAGTTATTTATTGATAAAATCAACAAATTAAGATAGTATCAAGAAGAAAGGTGGTATGAAAATGAATGATGATATTATTGTTGCAGTAGCAACATCAAGACTAGAAGCAGCAATTTCAATTATCCGTTTATCAGGAAAAGATGTTATTGCATTTGTTCAACAGTTTTTTACAGGAAAGATTATAAATAAAGAGAGTCATACCATTACATACGGTTATATAAAAGATAATGGTGAAAAAATAGATGAAGTATTAGTAAATATCTATCGTGGGAAAAGAACTTTTACAGGAGAAGAAATGGTTGAAATCAATTGCCATGGTGGTGTTTATATTACAAATAAAGTAGTTGATCTTTGTTTACATCATGGAGCAAGACTGGCAGAACGTGGTGAATTCAGTAAACGTGCTTTTTTGAATGGGCGTATTGATTTATCACAAGCAGAAGCTATTAGTGATATTATTACGGCTAAAAATAGTTATGCTTCTTCTCTTGCTTTAAAAGGAATTCAAGGAAGTATTAGTCATTTTATTAAAGATTTAAAAGAAGATTTAATTCAAATTATTACGCAAATAGAAGTCAATATTGATTATCCTGAATATGAAGATGTAGAAGAATTAACAGCAGATAAGCTTTTACCAATGTCTACTTCTTTAATTGAAAAGATGAATAAAATCATTGAAGATTCTAAAAATATTAAATTATTAAAAGAGGGAATTCAAACAGCCATCATTGGTAAACCCAATGTTGGTAAATCTAGTTTATTAAATGCGATGTTAAAAGAAGAAAAAGCGATTGTCACAAATATTGCTGGAACAACAAGAGATGTCGTTGAAGGATCAGTAACAGTAGATGGTATTTTATTAAATATGATCGATACAGCAGGAATTAGAGAAACAGATAATATTGTAGAAAGTCTTGGGGTTGAAAAATCAAAAGAAATGATTAAAAAAGCAGATCTTGTTTTATTAGTTATTGATGGAAGTAAAGAACTTGATCAAGAAGATCAAAAGTTACTTGAACTTACAGAAGATACAAATCGTATTATTATTATTAATAAAGCAGATTTAGGTAAGAAAGTTGATTTAGAAGGAATTGAAATATCGGCTAAAGAACAAGATATTTTAGCGCTTACTAAAGAAATTAAAAAGAAATTTAATTTAGGACTTATGAGTAATCAAGAAGAATATTATCTTACTAATGCTAGACAAACACAATTATTAGAAAAAGCAGCTTCTTCTTTACAAACAGCAATCGATGCGATGAAGATGTCTATTCCTGCTGATTTAATTGTAGAAGATTTATATGATAGTTGGTCTTGTTTAAAAGAAATATTAGGAGAACAAGCAAAAGAAGATTTATTAGATGAATTATTTAAACGCTTTTGCATAGGTAAATAAGATGAATACAAATGAAATATTAGCACAAAGATTTTATCGATTTTTTAAGTATACAAGGAATGTAGCATTAATTGCGTTTATTGTTTTCTTTATATTAAATGCAATTAATACAGGAAATAGTATTTTATATTGGATTTGTTATGGATGTTTAATGGTTTCTATTGTAGGAGCAATGCAATCAGTTTTGTTGTATGTTCTTTCAAAGTATTATAAAAAGAGGTAATTTGAATGGAAAAAGTATTTGAACAAATTGATAATTTGTTTGTAAATGGGGTTATTAATGGCATTATTTCAATTGTTATTGCAGGGATTGTTTTAATTGCAATCAATAAATTATTAAATAAGTTTATTAAAAAGAAATGGCCTGATAATTATGTTTTACAAAAAAGAATTAAAAAGATTATTCTCATTACAATCTTTTTAGCAATTATTTGTAGTGAAGTGAAGTTTTTAAAATCATTTGCGACTGCTTTACTTGCATCTGGAGGAATCGTTGCCGTAGTTATTGGACTTGCCAGTCAAGAAGCTGCAGGTAATCTTATTAATGGTGCCATGATTATGGCTTATAAGCCTTATAAGATTGGTGATTTTATTGTTGTTACAGGGCATAATGTTAGAGGAACTGTTATTGATATTTCACTTAGACATAGTGTTATTGAAACATTAGAAAAGACACAAATGATTGTTCCTAATGATATTATGAATAAAGCAATTATTGAAAATATTTCACAAATTGAACATGTTAAAGCAAATTATCTTTATATTGATATTTCTTATGAAAGTGATATAGATCAAGCAATCAAAGTGATTCAAGATCTTGTTGTAAAACATCCTTTATTCATTGATGGAAGAAAAGATAAAAAGGATCCATTAGTCCCTGTGATTGTTTCTGATTTAAAAGATAGCAGTATTCAATTAAGAGCAACAATCACTAGTGAAGATAATGTACAAGGTTTTCAAATGCTGGCAGATATTCGTAAAGATTTAGTCACTGAATTTAAAAAGGAAGGTATTGAAATACCTTACCCTCATATGCATATTGTTAAATAGTGTACGCATATTTATTACAAAACAAAAAAAGGAGAAAACACTGATATTATCAATGTTATTCTCCTTTTCTTTTAATCTCCCCATACTTCTTCAGCGATTTCTTTTACAAGTTTAAGTTTAGCCCATTGTTGTTCTTCTGTTAATTTATTACCAATTTCACATGAAGCAAAACCACATTGAGGACTTAAATATAAACGTTCTAAAGGAATATATTTAGTTGCTTCATAAATTCTTCTTTTAACAAGTTCTTTATCTTCTAAATCAGGTTTCTTTGTTGTAATAAGACCTAAAACAACTTTCTTATCTCCTGATACTTTCTTTAATGGAGCAAAACCACCAGAACGATGATCATCATATTCTAAGAAATACGCATCTACATTTTCTTCACCAAAGAGTAAATCAGCAACACCATCATAAGCTCCTGAACTAAAGTAAGTAGAATGATAATTTCCTCTACATACATGAGTATTAATTGTTAAATCTTCAGGTGCACTTGCAACAACTTTATTATTTAAATCTAATAATAGTTGTTTATATTTTTCTAAGGCTTCCCCTTTTCTACCTGTTAAACTTACAGCAAGTTCAGGATTAACCATACCACCCCATACACAATCATCAAATTGTAATTGACGGCAGCCAGCGTGATAAATTTCTTGAACAAATTCATTGTATGCTTTAACAACATCGTCAGCAAAAGCTTCTTCACTACCATAGAAACCTAATGTTTTATCTAATAAATCAGCTCCTGTAAAGAAAGCATAGAATTGACCAGGTGAAGGAATTGTTTGTTTAGCTACAGTATTTTCATCTTCTAATGCTTTAACAAATTTAAAATGTTCTACAAAAGGATGATCTTTACAAGAAATCTTACCTGTCATATAAGTATCATCAATCATAGCAGCTTCACCATCAAATGTTTGGTTACCATCTACAGTCTTTTTATGTTCAACCCCATTAAATCCCCACATAAAGTCTAAATGCCAAGTAGAACGTCTAAATTCACCATCTGTGATAGTATGATAACCTAACTCTTTAAGTTTATTTACAAGTTCTACAATACATTCATCTTCTACTTTAGTAAGTTCTTCTTTAGTTATATTATTTAATTCATAATTTTTTCTAGCTTCTTTTAATCTTTCAGGACGTAAAAAACTTCCTACAAATTCATATCTATTTAATTGACTCATATCATTCATTCCTTTCAAACTATGTTTTTATTTTATCAATCAAAACGTAGTTTGAATAATACAAATAATAACTACTTAGATATAGTTTTAAACTATATTCACCATTGTGCATAATGCACAAATGTATGCAATATTCTCATAACCTCAACACATATAATTTTTAAACTTTCTTACATATAATATAAGTAACAAAAGGGATATAAAATATTAAGGAGGAACAAAAACATGTGTGTAAATTACTATTCATATTTAACAACTAATCAAGCAGATTCTCAACCAGGTTGGGCTAAGAAAGACAGGTTCGATTCAAGCAACACAACATTATCAAAAATTAAAAATCACGTTGTTAAAAACTATTTCTCTAAACTATTTAAATAATATATAATATTGAAAAAACCTGCACGAGATGCAGGTTTTTTAGTCTTCATTTTTTATTTCTTCTAGTAAACTTTCCATGCGATAATCAAAACACTCTTTTAATTCACATTCCCATATTACAATTACTTTGATATCCATTTGTTCTAATTGTTTATAGTGTTCAATATCATTTTTCATATTTTTATCAAATTTATTAATCCAATAATCTTGATTTGTTTTGGGAATATAAGCATATTTACAATTATAATGATGATGCCAAAAACAACCGTTAATAAAAATAGCAACATTGTATTTTGATATGTATATGTCAGGTGTTCCAGGTAATGTTTTAACATTTTTTTGATATCTAAAACCTTTATGATAAAGATACTTTCTTACTTTAAGTTCAATAGAAGTATCTTTACTTTTAATTCTAGACATATTGTAAGATCTTTGTTTTGTAACCATAGTTTAATATTTATGATATAGTTATCAAATTTAATTGTTATTGTATATTACAATTCTTTGTTTTCATATTTTTCAATAGTATATCTAATTGCAATATAATTTTCATTTAGCAACGTAAAATTATCTTTGATGTATCCTTCAATTACATATAATTTAGGAGTTTTGTTTTTTGTAACATCATATACACGATATAATTTATAATTATTCCTATGTTCCTTAGAAAATTTTCTTTCTGATTCTGATATATAAAATGGATCAGTTGCTTTTCCTTTAGTAGTTTTTACTTCAATAAAAATTTTACATTTTTTTTCAATATCATAAGAAATAATATCAACTGGATATGCATTACCATAATCTTTATGTTTGGATGTTAAAAAAAGTTTTTCTTCAATATTTTTAATGCCCGCTAATTCAAGTTTACGTTTTTCATATTCATAAACAAGCCTTTCTCCCAAATCTCCTATTTTTATATTGGTAATGTTTTTGGCTTCAAAATTAATGTTTTTTGGTCTGATTATTGTATCTGAGTTTATATGAACATTTCTAATTTCCCTTTCAGGCGGTTTTTCCTCTTTAAGAGTAATTTTTGAATTTGAAATATTATTGGATATTTCGTAGTAATCTTCAAATTCATCAAATATAAGATGGTATTCCTTGAAAATTTTCAAATTTTTTAGCAATTTATATCCGGTATCTTTCATTTTGTATTCATTGTCTAGGATTTTAAGGTTTTTCAGCATATGAGCAACCCACAAGAAATATGTTATATCTTGAAGTTTACCATTTGTTTGATAATTACAACATTTTATAAATGCATTTTTTTCACGATCATGTAAGGAGTCTATGTCATTGTTATTATATTTAGGCATATATCCTAAATATGCATACAAATATAAACCAGTAAGAATTATATTTTTCCATAATGTCATATTTTTAGAAGTAGTATTTTCTAATTCGTTTAAAATATAATTTCTTGAAAAGCTGGGTAATTCATTATATTCTAATAAATTAATTGATGGATTTTTTTCCATAAAATCTACATATTTTTCTTTGATTTTTAAACCTTTCTCATTTAAAAGTAATACAGATCTATTCCTTTCATTCCATAATGTATCACTAAGTCCGAAATTAGTTATTACTCGTTCAAATTGGGAATATGTAGAAGGCCCATCCCACTTTCGGCGATTTATTATTTTTTCTTTTTCTATATAATCTTTTTTTTCTTCAATATAGCAATACATCATTTTGTTAAGAGCAGACATATTCCTGTAAACTTTCTTACCTGGTTTATAGTTTTTATCTTTAAGAAATATTTCATTTTTTTTATAAAATATTTCAAACCCTTCCTGAGCAAAAGCAAGTATTTTTTTCTTTTCTTCTTTATTCATATTACATCTCCTATTAATAATATAAAAAAGATAAATTTAATTTTATTTTTTATATTTTTTTAATTTATTTTCTATTTCATCAAATATTAAAGAAATATCATTTTCTTTAGGATTTTTATACATATTTAACAAATAGTTAAAATCAATTAAAAATGAAAATACATAGTCATATTCTTTTGAGTTATCTCGCCAACTACTAGTTGCAAAGCCTATATAAGCAAAATTGCGTTGATCATCTAGTATGATTGCATCGTGATTATATTTAAAACGATTTAATTCTTTATTATATGGCATAATAAAAGCATTCCGTACGTACTTATCTATTTTATTAACTTCGTCACCATAAGTAATTTGTTTTTGAATAGATGATGTTTCTGGCAAAGCATCTATTTGTTTATCTAAGAGTTCAAGACCTCCGTATTTATACATTTTAGCATCTAAAATATAAGTATATTGCTTACCATCTCTCATTTTATGAACAATTGTATCTGGTCTTAGCTCAGAAGAAGATAGTTTTTTATTCTTAACAAGATGCCATGTACCTGTTGGATTATATTTGGATAATTCTTTTTTATTTATGCCAGTAAAGAAACTGTCAACCATTCTTTCAAACACATAATAATAATTTTTAATACCGTACGTACTATTTTTTGATGCCATACCAATGGAGTTAATATTAGAAAGTATTGCTAGCATATGTTCAAAACGCTGCTTTTTAATATCATCAAATGTATTTGAAATTTCTTTACGTATTAGAATAATCATTTCTTTAATTGATTTACGTTGTTGAACTGGAATATTAAAATTATAACTGAATAACCAACCTATTCGATCTATTGCTTTAGACAAACAAAATTTATAAATATCAGAGATTTCATCATTTGTAGGTGTCATTCTACTGGTAACTATATCTTTGTAAATAATATTTTCATTTGAGTAAATTGGCATTTTTTTTAGAGTTTTTTTCCATTCTATTTTTCCATTATTGGTAGAATATGTTTTTTCTCTTTTATAATAAAAGCCATTATCAATAAAATCTTTTATAATCCAAAGATATGAATCAATTGGCCATATTTCACCTACTAAATTACCATTTTTTTTTATATGTTCATAATTTTTAGTAGCAATCGATATACTTTTTAAAAAAAGAATAATATTTTTCTTTAATAATCTTTCGTCATCTTCAATTCTGAAACATAAAGGTGTTTTTAAAATTATTTGATTATCGTTAATAGAAATGCCAATGAAATCATTGGCATTAGCTACAGGTTCAAATTTTATATTATTTTCAATTTTCATTTTCATCAAATATCTTTAATTCTAGATTATATATTTGATTTTCTTTGTAATTATCAATTATTCTACAAATATGATCAAAAGAATAATCATCATCAAAGAATTTCTCCTTGTCAAATTTGCAAACATCGCTATATAAATAATCTAATACATTATTTACAAACCTGTTTAAAGCCTGTTTGTTATGAATATTATCAGTTGTTGTAAGCATATTTTCTTTAACAAACCATCTGCCTAATTGTTTATCGACAGATACTGTTCCATCCTTAGATTTAGATTGAATTGTTTGATTAACTCTTTCTCTAAATTCTTTCCAAGTATGATTTGTATAAGGAACCATTAAACTGTCAATCTTGTAAGAATCATTATCATCTACAACTCTTTCTAATTCCCATCTTCGTTTGAATGCAGTATCAAGAGGAAATACTCCTTGATCACTTGTGTTCATAGTAGCGATAATAGTTAAATTAGATGGAATAATAACATTACCTTTAATATTGTAATGTTTATTTTTTAGTATGTATTTTTCTATAAATTCATTAGTAATAGGATATCTAGAATAACCTTCTTCTTTTCTGTCTAATAATTGAAAAATATCGCCAAATATTGCAGCAGCATTACCGCGATTGATTTCTTCAATAATAAGATAAACCATATCATTGGTTTCTAGCGCTCTAAATAGAGCCTTTGTAAATGGTCCTGGAATATGTTCATAGGTAATATTTTCATTTTTTACTACAGGCATAATTTGTCCAATAAAATCACTATTGGTATAATCAAGGTAAAAAGTTGTTCTAAATATATTCTTTTTTGAAATATCTTTCAATATTTCATTTTCTATTTTATAACTTTTACCGCATCCTGGGATACCATAATATATTTTGTTATATCCTTTTCCATGAGTTCTATAGCGACATTCAACATTATCTGTATTATTTAATTCAGATAAAAAAATTTCAAAGGTTTTTAAAGCGTTAGAAGTAGTAGCATTATCTCTGTCCGCAATATTTTGATATTCTGTAGAGCGTTTTATCTTATTTATAATATCAGGATACTCACTAATTGTATATTCAAAGAAATTAATATTTATTTCAGAAATTTTTTTATTCAAAGTATTTAATGCACTGGCATATTTTTTAGGACTTTGTCCACTATATCCTTGTTCTTCCATCCATTTAATATATTTTTCTTTTAAGAAATTGGGCTCAATCAATTCATATTCATATTGATTATCAATCTCAGGATTATTCACATCAAAAATAACATTTTCATTTTCTTTATCTATATAAATTAAAAAATGGTTACCCTCAATATTATGGTCATAAAGATCCGTAAACCATGATGTTTCAGGTGTGTTATTATTACGTCTTAAAATTTGAAATTTGGTTGTGCCATCACTTGAAACTGTATGTACGAAATTAATATTTAATTTTACGTTATCATAGTCTTTTGTAAGAATTTTTTTGATTCCATCACCTAAAATAATATCAAAGTCATCGGATATACAAAAAACATTCCCTTCTGTTTTTTGTAATGCACCAGAGTCATTCAATTTTTTTTCAGTCTCTAAGCTTAAATTATAAGATGATTGTTGAGTTATATTTTTCTTTTCAATTGTATATTTGTATTTTGTTTGAGTTTTTTTTAATTCTCTATCTAAAATTAGCATCTTCATCTTGATCACCTTGTTTATCTAATAATTTTTTAATTGCTATAGCAATTGCATTTGCTAATAGAGGCGGAACAGCATTTCCAATTTGAGTATATTGACTAGTTTTAGAGCCTAAAAATTTATAAGTATCTGGAAAACTTTGAATACGTGCAGATTCTCTAGCTGTAGGTATTCTATCCAAACTATAATGAAAATAATTCCGATGTCCACAATCAATAGTGCTACTAGGAAGTTTGCTATTCATTCTTTTAAAAGCAGCATTATAATTTCTAACCTTATAATATTCTTCAGATAAATCTTTAATGGTTCCACCATCTGGTACCATACTAATAATATGTTTAGTTTGAGCTGTATGATTTGTTCTTACATGGTTCATTAGAACTGTTGAGCCGTTTCGTATAAATTTTTGATATTCATTTTGGGGTTCTTGATTATAAACAATAGCTTCTTCCTCATCTAATAAAGTTGGAAGATCAGACAATGCCATTTCTGTGGAAATAATCTCTCTTTTTTTTAATGAATTAAAATCAAAAAATACATTTTCTCCTACTACTTCTTTTTTTAATCCGATAAAGAATACTCTTTTTCTAGATTGTGGAACACCATAATCGCAAGCTATAAGTGTTTGATTAATTACATTATAACCTAATTTTCCAAAACGATCGATAATATCTTTTTTAAATTTTCCACCTTCCATGCTTAAAAGTCCAGGCACATTTTCTAATACAAAAAAATTTGGTTTGATGACATCAACAAATCGGACATATTCCATATATAATGAATTTCTAGGATCATTTGTTTTTCTAGTACCCACCATGCTAAAACCTTGACAAGGTGGCCCACCGATAATACCGTCGATATGATACTTATTTTTATATTCTTTTAATTTTTCATTTGTAAAATCATGAATGTCAGTGGTAGTACCACATTTATTACTTCTATTTTCGTTATATGTAGTAATGGCATCATTCCATTTATCAATTGCAAGTACAGATTCGTATCCTGCATTTTCAAAACCAAGAGACATGCCACCAGCTCCACAAAATAAATCAATAATATATTTACTCATCATTATCTCCATTTAAAATATTTTTTATTTCTGTTGCTATTGATTGGGCCATTAAAGGAGGAACAGCATTTCCCACTTGCCTTAACTGTTGGGTGATTGTACCTATAAATACAAAATCATCAGTAAAAGTTTGGATACGAGCTGATTCTCTTACTGTCGGTACTCTATGAAAAATTGGATGAAAGTAGTTCATATGACCGGTATCAATGGTAATGGATGGTTTGGAATAATCTAGTCTTCTATACGCAGAAGAATGCCGATTATCTCTTTTAGTGTCCCACATATATTCTGGCACATCCTTCCAGTTTCCACCTTGTGGAACATATTTAATTCTATCTATTACAATTTGTTTATGTTTCGATGGCTTATGATTATTTATACAATCATTAGAACTATCATAGTAATAATCTTGAAGAGGAGTACGTTTTATATTTTTTAATGTATTTATATTAGAACCATTTTCTAATTCTTCAAGGTCTGCGATAGCATCATGAACAGTTGTATTGCTAAAAATAGGCTTCATCTTGTCAAAATTAAATGAAATATTATATTCTTTACTAATTCCAACAAAGAAACAACGGCGTCTGCATTGTGGAACGCCATAGTCCTCAGACTTTAAAATTCTAGATTCAACATTATAACCTAATTCATCTGTTATTCTTAAAATACTTTCTTTAGCAAATCCGTTGTTTTTAGTAAGTATTTGAGGCACATTTTCAATTAAGAATGCTTTTGGTTTAATAATTCTAATAAATCTAATATATTCAAAAAAAAGTTTATTTCTAGGATCATCTTCTAATTTTTGTTGTCTGTTTCCATTACTGAATCCTTGACAAGGCGGCCCCCCAATTATTACATCAATTTTATTTTTTAAATTCTGAATTTCATCATCTGTTACCTGTGAGATGTCACCTTGATATTCAAATAGCGCTTTTCCATCTTTATTAAAATTGTAATTATGCGTTTTTATTGCAGCTTCATCAAATTCTACACCACCAACTATTTCAAAACCGGCGTTTTTAAATCCTAAACTTAACCCACCAGCTCCACAAAATAGATCTAAAACCTTATAGGTCACTGTTATCACTCCTCAATACTTGTAAAAACATAAAAATCATAGCTATTATATCATAATATTCCGCTTTACTACAAATTAAAAAATGATATTTGATAATGATAAAAATTAAAAGAAAAATAGAAATAAATGACGTATATATTAGTGAAGGGATATACTATTGATTGTAGTAATATGCGATAAAGATAAGAGGTTAATATATATGTTGATGGAAATCTATTTAAGTGAAGAAAAGGAAAAAAAGAATAATATTGATTTAAATGAATGTTATCAAAAGATAGATAAGTATTTTAAATCACGTGGTGTAGAAATTGTATCAAAAGGTATCTATAAAGGTGTTAGAAAAGATTTTGATACTTTTGTAATTGCTCAAGGGCAATTAGCTCAAACAAAGTGGTTTTTAAAAGTAGTAGATCAATGGTATATAAGTTATTTTGGTGATACACCTGATAGCCCAGAATATAGAGAAGACGCTTTAAGATGTTATTATGAAGTAGAAAAACGTAATAATGGATTCTTTAGAAAGTAAAAAGGCTATTAATTTCCATTGACAAGTAATATATTGTTAATTAAAATGAAAATGCATAGAAAAATATATGAAATATATTTTGTAAGGACCGCGTAGGAAACATGGTCCTATTTTTTTGCAATAATAAAAACCTCTAGTTTATCACTAAAGGAATTCTGCTGTATTTAATAATTGATTCTAAAATAATCCAGATAAGCTTTATATCTATCTTGAGAAGTAAGACAAGTATCTACTAAATAACCTCTTTCATTATTCCATTCCTTTAATCCTCGATAGTAGAACATTTTTAAATTATCTTCGATAATGAATGGTACAATATTGTATTTTAAACATTCTTTAAACATAATTAATCTACCAATTCTACCATTACCATCTTGAAAAGGATGCATTCTTTCAAATTGTACATGGAAATCTAAAATATCTTCGAATGTCTTTTCTTTTTTTGAATTATATTCTTTTAATAAATCTTTCATTAAATGATCAACTTCTTCAGGAAGAGGTGTTTTCATATTTCCAACTTCATTTGGAAATTTTTTGTAATCTCCCACGGCAAACCAATCTTTCTTAGAATCACTTGTTCCACTTTTTAATATAAAATGTAATTCTTTAATAAACTTTTCATTTAGTTCTGTTTTTACATGATCAATAATCATATCAATACAACGGAAGTGATTTGTTGTTTCAATAATGTCATCAACATTGACAACTTCATTTTCTATACCTATTGTATTTGTTTCAAAAATAAAGCGAGTTTGATCATGAGTTAAACGACTACCTTCCATATGATTTGAGTTATAAGTTAAATCAATTTGTGTTTTATGATAAATACCACCAGAGTATTTACTTACTTTTTCTTCTTGTAAAATAGCAAGTAATGTTTTAGGCTTTTCTTTTCTTTTATTCATACGTTCCGGTTTTTTTGCATTTTCCGGGATATTCCAAGTTTTACCGGTAAGAAAAGCACCTTCTATACGACCCTTAGAACAATAATTTCTTACACTGCGTTCTGATATATTCCATTTTTTTGCGACATCTGCAACTGAAAGATAATTCATTTTTATATCTCCTTCTATATCAAATATGTGTATTTTTATATAGTATATCATATTATCGGCAAAAAACATAAATTTATACGTTGTTAAAATGTATAGTTTTTGCCGATAACGGCAATAAAAAGCCCTCTAGTTTATCACTAAAGGGCTGTTATTATTTTTTGATCATAATAAATTGATAAGGTTTTAAAGTTGTTGGGTTGTAATCGTTGTAGTTATCTAACAAGATGTTTCCTTGAGTTTCAGGAATTGGTTGTTCAGTGTTTGTAAAGTTACATAAACAAATAATTTCTTGTCCTTGATAAGTACGTTTATAACCAATAACATCATCTACAGTATTTACTTCTTCAAAATCACCATAAACAAGAATATCTTCTTGTTTTCTAATAGAAATCATTTTTTTATAGAAGCTATAGATTGAATTTGGATCATTGAATTGATTTTCAACATTGATTTTATCTTGGCTTCCTGTCATTTTTAACCATGGTTCATGATTACTGAATCCAGCATATTCACTACTATCCCATTGCATTGGTGTTCTGGTATTATCTCTACTTCTAAGGTTAAGGAAATGCATGGCTTCTTCTTTAGTAAAGCCTTCTTCTAAAGCTCTTTGATATTGTCCATGACTTCCAATATCATCAAATTCATCAATGCTTTCTCTTTCAAAGTTTTCCATACCAATTTCTTCACCTTGATAGATAAATGGTGTTCCTCTTAAATTAAAGAACATACCAGCAAGCATTGTTTGAGAATAATAATTATGATTTTTCTTATCTAACACAAATTTATCGATTGCTCTAGGTTGATCATGATTTTCTAAGAAACTAGCAATCCATCCAAGTTTTTGTACTTCTCTTTGGCTTGTAAACAATAATTCTTTAAACTGTTTAACAGTCCAATCATTTCTTTTAAACCATTCTTCATCTTCACTAATATCAAAATTACAATAATTAAAATCAAACATCATTGAAAAACATCCATCTTTACCAATAAAAATACCTAAATCCTTATATTGAACTCCAACAGCTTCTGCAACAGTCATACAATTATGTTTTTCAAATGTTTCTTTCTTCAATTCATCAAAAAAGACTTCAATTCCTGGTTGATTTCTAGAATAAGCAAAACAAGCACTTAAACCATCTTGTCCATCAACAGGACCATCTAAATATCTTTGATCCTTTTTAATAAAGTTAATTGCATCAACTCTAAATCCCGCAATTCCTTTATCTAACCACCAATTAATCATTTTATAAAGTTCTTGTCTTAAAGCTGGATTTTCCCAATTTAAATCAGGTTGTTTTTTAGAAAAAGCATGGAAATAATATTCATCTCTTCCTTCAACTTTTTGCCATACTGAACCTCCAAAAACAGATCTCCAGTTATTTGGTTCTTTACCATCTTTAGAGGATTTAAAGATATAATAGTCATGATAAGGACTATGAGGATCTTTTAGCGCTTCTTGAAACCAAGCATGTTCATCTGAACTATGATTGATAACGAGATCCATAATAATCTTAATTCCTTTATTTTTAGCTTTTTCAATCAATTCTTCTAAATCAGCCATTGTTCCAAATTCAGGATTAATATCATAATAATCAGAAATATCATATCCATTATCATCCATAGGTGATTTATAAATAGGACATAACCATAACAAAGTCACTCCTAAATCCTTTAAATAATCAAGCTTTTCAATAATCCCTCTTAAATCACCAATTCCATCTCCATTAGAGTCCTTAAAACTCTTAGGATAAATTTGATAAGCTATCTCTTTCTTCCACCATTCATTACTCATTTTCTTTTTTCTCCTTTAAAATATATAATTTAGAATAATAATCTCCAATACCATCCTTATTCTCACCACAAGAACTATCACTTATAATAAGTCCCACATTCATCAATTCATCTCCATATAAATCTAAATCATTAACATGATACATCTTATCTTCATCTAAACCTAATAAAGGTAAACGACGATAACCTACATTAACTTCTTGTAAAGGTCGATAGTAACCAACAATTGCTTGTGTTTTATCATGAGAGACAACCATCCAGGCTGTTTCGTTTGATGTAAATGAACTTTTTAAACGATAAAATGTTCCAAATTGAAATAAAGAACGATATTGTTTCATAAAACTAATTTGTTTTTTAATAATTTCTTTTTCTTCAAAGGTTAATTGATTAACATCTAATTCATAACCAAAAGTACCAAAATAAGCTACATTAGCACGTGTCTCAAGTGGTGTATTTCTAAATGTTTGATGATTAGGGATTGCTGAAACATGTGATCCCATTGAAGAAAGTGGGTAAACAAGAGAAGTTCCATATTGAATCTTTAATCTTTCTATTGCATCAGTATCATCACTAGTCCAACATTGAGGGGCATAATAAAGCATTCCTGGATCAAAGCGTGCTCCTCCACTTGCACAGGATTCAAAGAGTATATCAGGGTATTTCGTTGTTAGAACATCGTATAAATGATAAACACCTAGGATATATTCATGCATGACTCTTCCTTGTGATAAAACATCATGAGTGCTTGAATAGACTTCTGACATACAGCGATTCATGTCCCATTTAATATATGAAATATAGGAATCATCAATCACATTCATCATTGCCTGGGCAATATATTCAACAACTTCAGGATTAGAAAAATCTAAAATATATTGATTTCTTCCATGACAACTCTTTCTATGAGGCGTTTTTAATATCCATTCAGGATGATTTCTATATAAGTTAGAATCTTCATTGACCATCTCTGGTTCAAACCATAATCCAAATTTTAGACCTAAATCATGAATTCTCTTTGATAGACCATGAATTCCATGAGGTAATTTATCTAAATTAGGGAACCAATCTCCTAATCCTTGATGATCATTATTTCTATTACCAAACCAACCATCATCTAATACAAATAACTCAATTCCTAATTCTTTTGCTGTATTAGCCATTGAAACAATCTTATCTTCATTAAAATCAAAATAAGTTCCTTCCCAATTATTCACCAAAATAGGTCTTACTTGATCTCGATACTTCCCTCTAGCAAGTCTTTTTTGATAAAGTTGATGATATGTTTGTGACATCTTATTCAGTCCTTGATTACTATAAACCATTACAACTTCAGGACTTTGAAAAGAATCTAAATGATCTAATAGATATTCAAAACAATGAGGATGAATTCCCATAGATACACGTGAGACATGATAATTATCGACTTCTACTTGGGCCAAAAAGTTACCACTATAAACCAAACTAAAACCTAAAACTTCACCACTTGTTTCTTTACAATTTTCTCTTTTTAAAGCAATAAAAGGATTAAATTGATGAGAAGAACAGCCTCTTAAAGAATAAATACTTTGAATACCTTCAGTAAGTTTTCTTGTTTTAATAGAACGTTCTCTTGCCCATGATCCTGTAAGTTCAATCATTTCATAATCTTGATCAGGTAAGTCTAAAGACATAGACATCATTTGATTAAGTCTTAATTTTTGTTTTCCTTCATTAATAATAAAAGCATTTCTTGTAATAACAGGTAAATCATGATAAATGGTATAACTTAACTGTAATTTTGTATCAATAACATCATCATATAGGGTAATGATCAATGTTTGTGCTTCATCTTCTTTTTCTACATAAGTTGCAGGTAAATGATCTAATTGAGGTTTACCTTGAATTATTTGATGATTTACATATTCAAAGTTTAAAATATGACTGCCATTTTCTTGGGTGATATCGATTGCTGGATGACGTAAATCACCAGAACCATAAACAGGATATTCTTGTTTAATATGTTCTAATGAAAAAGTGAGATCACCTTCATAGCTACAAGATGACATTGGTCGAGGACTTGTTTCAAAAAGATGATCAAAGTTATCTCGATCATGAATTCTTTTTCCATAATAGAGTTGACCTAATTGATTGTTTTTTAAGATTTTAAAGATATAACTGATTTGATCATTATATAAATGAAAAGTTTTACTTTCTTCATGAAATTGAATCATAAATTTCTCCTACTCACTAAATAAAATTTTTAAAACATCTTCTAATCCATCATCTACAATAGATTTACAAACAATATTTGCTTTAGCTTTTAATAAATCACAGGCATTTCCCATGGCAACCCCTACACGACAAAAATCAATCATCTCTAAATCGTTTTCTCCATCACCAAAAGCGTATGTGTCATCTTGATCTAAATGATAATAATCAAGAACTTTTTGAATACCTGTTGCTTTTGAAATTGTTGGTGAATAAAATTCAAAAGCATTATCACTGCCATGTTCATCAAAATTAATGACATAACCAAAATCATTTTTAATATAGTTTTCAATCTTTTCACGATCGTTATTTGTGACATTTGCTTCTATTTTAATCGCTCTTTTTAATACCTCATTACGATCAAACTTTGTTGTAAATAGATCTTTAAAATGTCCATTTTGAACAAAGAAGTTATAAAGTTCTTTATAAGAAGGATCAATGTATAAATGATTCGCTGTCGCAATCATATAATCACAATGAAGTTCTTCTAACATATTTGCTGTCTTTAAACATAACTCATAATCCATTCTATTTTCATAAATAGATTTTCCATCAATTTCTACATAACCACCATTATTTAAAACATAACCATCAAAAGTACCATCCCACCACTTTTGATCTAACATGGCCTTAGGACGTCCACTACAAATAAAGAGTTTATGTCCTTGTTCCTTTAATCTTTTTAGTTCTTTTTGTACACCTTGAGGAATTTCTCGAATACCACCATAAGACCATATTAATGTTCCATCAATATCAAAAAATAATACCTTTTGTTTCATCATAACGTTTCTCCTTTCGTTAATTATATCACAAAGTAATAATCAATAATTTTCAAGAAAAGAAAATAGACAAATACGTAAGAAAGTACGCAAGATAATACGTATGATAGTACGTATGAAAAGGAGAAGTTAGAAATGAGTTATCAACCACTTTATACCATCACAAATCAAATATTAGCCTATGTATCTTCTATTTCTGAAAAAATAGGAAACATTTCAGCTACGCATAATTTAGAATCAAAGCCCCATTTACGAAGAAATAACCGTATTAGATCAATTCATTCGTCTTTAAAATAGAAGCTAATTCTTTGTCTTTAGGACAAGTAAGAGATGTTATAAATGGTAAAATTGTTTTAGGTAAACAAAAAGAAATTCAAGAAGTAAAGAATGCTTTTGATGCTTATGAAAGAATAAAAGAAATAGACCCTTATGATATTGAAGAATTAAAAAAGTCTCATGGTATTATGACAAAATATGTTGTTGATATATCAGGTGAATTTCGTAATAGTGATGAAGGGGTTTTTGATGATCGAGGACGTTGTATTTTTATTGCGCCACCCCCATATCTTGTTCCTTCACTTATGGATGACTTATTTAATTGGATGCAAGATGAAAAAGATAATACGCATCTTTTAATATTAAGTTGTATATTTCATTATGAATTTGTTTTTATTCATCCCTTTTGTGATGGAAATGGAAGAATTGCAAGATTATGGCATACAACACTATTATCTAAATGGAAACCAATCTTTGAATATATTCCACTTGAAAGTCAAATAGATAAAATTTTAGATGATATTTCTAAACAAGTTAATGAAGATATTGAACAAATAGATCCTAATATAAAAAAATTACTAGATGTTATGGAAGATGATGTTTCCTATTCTAGTAATGAGCTTATGCAAAAACTTAATTTAAAAGCAAAAGAAGGATTTAGAAGAAACTATCTTCGTCCTGCGATAGATCAAAATTTGATTTATATGACAATACCGGATAAACCAAAAAGTAAAAATCAACGTTATATCAAAGTATAGTAAAAAAAGGAATCTTGCGATTCCTTTTGAATTAATCATCTAAAATAGAAGATCCATTTGTAGCAATCACTTCTTTATACCAATCGTATGATTTCTTTTTAGAACGTTTATAAGTTCCATTACCATAATCATCAACATCTACATAAATAAATCCATATCTCTTAGACATTTGATTAGTTGAATTAGATAATAAATCAATTGGTGCCCAAGTTGTATAACCCATTAATTCAACACCATCTTCTTCAATAGCTTTATACATTTGTCTAATATGTTCTCTTAAATAATCAATACGATAATCATCATTAATAGAACCATCAGCTTCTACAGTATCTTTAGCACCTAAACCATTTTCAACAATAAATAATGGTTTTCTATAACGATCATATAAATCTACACAAGAAATTCTTAAACCGATAGGGTCAATTTGCCATCCCCAATCAGAACTAGGAATATGAGGGTTTTTAATAGCTGTAACAGTATTACCTGCACTCATTTCTAATCCTTTAGTATCCGCAGCAACACAACTTGATGAATAATAACTAAATGAAATAAAATCAACAGGATATTTTTTCATGATTTCTAGATCTTCATCAGTCATTTTAATATTGAATCCTTTATTTTTATACATTTGTAATAAGTATTTAGGATATTCACCATGAACTTGAGTATCACTATAACAATAGATTTGTCTCATTCTTTGTTGTTGTTCTAATACGTCTTCTGGTTTACATGTATATGGATAATAAGTTAATTTAGTAAGCATACATCCTACTTTAGCGTCAGGAATATTTTCATGTGTAATTTTTACCGCTAAAGCACTTGCTACAAATTGATGATGCATTGCTTGATATTCAACTTCTTCAAATTCTTCAGGTTTGAATCTTGATTCAATAAGTCCACCTGTCATAAATGGATGTCTAATGATTGAATCAATTTCATTAAATGTAAGCCATAATTTTACTTTATCTTTATATCTTTTAGTAATAACATCAACATAACGTGTAAAGAATTCAATGGAACGACGATCATACCAACCATTATAGTCCATACAGAATGCTAGTGGTGGTTCATAATGGGACATAGTAACTAATGGTTGCATCCCATATTTTAAACATTCATCAAAAACGGCATCATAGAATTTTAAACCTTCTTCATTTGGTTCTAATTCATCCCCTCTAGGGAAAATACGAGACCAAGCGATAGACATTCTATAAACTTTAAATCCCATACCTGCAAGTAATGCAATATCTTCTTTATAATGATGATAAAAATCAATCCCATGACGTTTAGGATAGTAAACTTCATCATCTGTACTTAAAGCTTTTTCAATCATTTCATCAGAAATATCACATAAACCATGTGTATTTAATAAATCTTTCATAGATTTAGGATCAGTAAATAATTGTACATCACTACAACTTACTCCTTTTCCGCCTTCTTTCCAACCACCTTCATATTGGTTAGCGGCAGTAGCTCCACCCCATAAAAAACCTTCTGGAAATTGTTTCATATTATGTTCTCCTCTTTTTATCTTATTTTCCTAATTTTATTATATCTAAATTACTTTTTATTTGCTTGTTTTTTCATAATATAAAAACTAATTCTACTTATAAGAGGTGTTGTTTTCTATTTAAAATGATATGATTTTATAAGGAAGGTGGTTATATGGATCTTATTAAAATTGGTAAATATATAGCAGTTAAAAGAAAAGCATTAGGTTTGACCCAAAAACAACTTGCAGAAAAATTAAATATGTCTGATAAATCTGTATCTAAATGGGAAAGAGGCATTTGTTTACCAGATGTAACAGTCTATCTTGAATTATGTAAAATATTAGGAATAAGTATTAATGAATTTCTTGCTGGAGAAGATATTATAGAAGAAAATATTGAACAAAAAGCAGAAGAAAATATTCTTAAAATTACCAAAGATAATAAAAATAAACAAAAGTATCTAAAGAAAATTATAAAATTATTAATAGTTATGCTTGTTGTTTTCATATTTATTACAAGCATATTTATCTACAAAAAACTAACACAACCACAAAACTATATAGAACCTTATTTAGAAAAAAGCACAGAAATGCAAACAGCAAATATGCTTTCTAATCATCCAGGGGATATTTTGTTATTTCATTATAATTCAAAAAAAGATTTTGATTCATTAACTATGTATTTAACCCAATATCAAAAAGGTAAAAAGATATCTGATAAAGAAATCTGTACATTTTATAATAATCCTTCAAAAGGAACAAATACCGGAAATATTGCTTTAGTAGTTGATTATGAAGCTTCTACTTTGAAGATTATAGATGCTTTTGAAGATGGGTATTATGTAGCTGAAGGTATTTCATTTTTAGAAAACATTAGTAACTATGATGTTTGGGATTATGATAAAATTGAAGAAAAAACATCTATTAAATATAGTAAAAAACAAATGTTAGTGGCATTATCTTATGGAAAAAATCATGTCACATCTCTTCCTATAAAAGAGTTAGAAACAAACAAAAAGATAAAGAATGATTATACATGTATTCTTTCAATTAAGTTTAAGTAAAAACGTCATCACTTGGATGACGTTTTAATAATCAAATTTATTCTTTTTCTTCATAACAATAAAGACAGTTATACAAATAAGAGCAGATAAAATAGAACCAAGAGCGGGTGTAAGTCCCATTGGTAGTAATGTTTCAGGGAAAAGTTTAGAAGTAATATAAGCTCCTGGAACTCTTATAAGGGCTATGGAAATTACATTATGAATAAAGGAAATAATGGAATAACCATAAGCTGTAAAGAATCCACTAAAACAAAAATGAATAGAAGCAAAGACACAATCTAAAACATATCCTTTTAAATATTGACTACCATACATAATAACTGCAACTTCACTTGTAAATAACGAAAGAATTTCCTTGGAAATAAATTGACAAGTAAGCGCAAAGAAAATTCCAAATCCTAAAGCAATAAAACATCCATAGCGTAAAGTTTGTCTTGCTCTTTGATGTTGTTTTGTTCCAACACATTGTGCACAGATTGCCGAAATAGCAGATAACATACTTGATGGTACTAAGAATAAAAAGCTAATGATTTTTTCTACAACACCAACTGCTGCGGCAATATCAACGCCACGGCTATTGGCAATAATCGTAATAATGATAAATGAAATTTGAATCAAACCATCTTGCATAGAAATAGGAAAACCAATTTTAAAGATATCTTTAATAATCTTTTTATGTAATTTAAAATGCTGTCTATGGATGACAATCAATTTTCTTTTAATAATTGCCAATAAAGCAACAATTACACTAATAAGTTGTGAAATCACTGTCCCAAATGCTGCTCCAACGGCATGCATATTGAAATAACCAATGAAAATAAAATCTAACACGATATTAAAAAAACAAGCAACTGCCACAAAATACATAGGACTTTTAGAATCCCCTAATCCTCTAAAAATAGAACTAATAATATTGTAAGCAGTAATAAAAGGAATACCGATAAAACATATTTTTAAATAAATCGATGTTTCTTGAATCGCTTCTACAGGTGTAGACATAATAGAAACAATCGGATTAATAAAGAATAATAAAATCAAAGTAACAACCAGAGATAAAATCATAAAGATAATGATTGTATTTCCTACAGTCATCCTTTTTTCTTCTTCTTTTCTTTCACCAACATAACGACCAATCATGACCGTTGAACCCATTGCAATTCCTACAAGCATAACAGTAATCATATGCATGACCTGACTTCCAATAGAAACCCCTGATAAAGAAGCGGCTCCATTGTATTGACCGACAATAAATAAATCAGCCATGCCATAGAATGTTTGTAAGAAATTAGCAAGTAAAAATGGTAATGAGAAAGTAATAATATTTTTTAAGGCACTGCCTTTTGTTAAATCTTTTTGCATAACATCAACTCCTTGCTTTGTATTATATAGGATAAATGTTAAAAGATAAAACGAAAAAAAATGCTTAATCTAGCACTTTTTTTCATGGATATGTTGCAATAATAGATTTAAGTTCTCTGATTTATTTTGTTTTAAATAAACAAGATCTATTTTTTCAAGATCAGCAAAGTATTTACTAATATCATCTAAATAGAACTGATCTCTGTTTTCTACTTCTTTTGTAGGAAGGATTGAAAAACCTCTAGATAGATTAAGTAAAAGAAGTTGTTTAGGAAATTCTTTAACGTATTCTACTTTATTAAAAGTTGTATGATAAATTTTATAAAGTTCATCTTTACATAATTGATGATAGTTTTGATCTGTTGCTTTTGTAATATAGGGAACAGATTGAATGACCTTTTCTATTGTATGATATTTATGGATCAGTTCTTTTGAACAAACAAGAGAAACGTTTTCTTTAGATAAGGTTGTTGTTTCAATTGGATTGTTTTTGTAGAAAGAGAGCATGCTTGGAGAAATTAACGCATCGAGTTGATGCGCTTTTAGGCCTTCCATCAATTCATTTTCTTCAAGATAAGAATAAGAAATAGAAAGATGTGGGTATTTCTTTTCAAAGCTTTCAAGAATTTCAAAGTCTGTAAAATCTGTTGTTTTCACGCCTATATGTAAAGTATTCGTTTGGTGAATATTTTGACATAAAGTTTGATAAGAAGCATAAATGTTTTTCATTCCTTTATAGAACTGTTTTCCTTGTTTAGTAAGAGTTAATGTTCTATGTTCTCTTATAAATAGCTGTGTTTGGAGTTCTTGTTCTAAGACAGCAATGTATTTAGACATGGTTGTTTGTCCAATATGACAAGCGTTAGCTGCTTGCGTAAAGTTTTTATATTCAACAGCTTTAAAGAAATAATGTATTCTATTTAGATCCATATTATCACCTCTTTCATTATAACAAAAAAAAGGAGCAATGAAGCTCCTTTGCTCAATATTTATTTACGTTTGAATAATGATTTTAAACCACGAGAGATTACTTGAAAGAAACTAAGAGAACGAACCATATTATTTGGATCAACATAATTTCTAACAGCTCTTAATGTCTTTTTATTATCTCTTGTCGAAAAGATAAAGTTTCCGTTGTTTTTCGTAACAACTGCAAAACGAGGAATCCATTTTCCTTTAAACATGACACTTGCCATGATTTCTGTTACTTCAGACCAAGGAATTTGAATATAATCATTGACGTTTTTATCATTGTAATATTCAAAAGCTTCATCCCCGACTAACACTTTACCATAGTTTGCCATTCCTAAATAAGAAGTAGCATTAATTGTTAAATCGACTTTTTTATTTAATGATTGTACCATATATTCCCTCCATAAATATTGAACTTTTTAAATTACATAATTCCAGCTAAACGAGCTAAGATACCAACGATAAATAATGCAACGATAATAACGATTGGTGAAACTTTTTTCTTTAATAACCAGCAGCAAAGTAATGTAAGTAATAATGCTGCAAGACCAGGAATTAATTGATCTAAGTTTTGTTGTAAAGTAGTAACTTTAATTTTATCTAATCCAGTAGCTCCAAGGGAAGCATATTGAGATAAAGCTGATTTAATACCTTCAGCTCCACCTTTGATTTGACTCCAATCAATATAAGCACCTTTAGATTGAGTAACTCTAGAAACAACAGGAGTAAATGAAATACTTACCCAACGTTGAACTAAAGAACCGATAATGAACATACCTAAAATAGAAGCACCTTGAGTAATTTTACCTAATAAACCACCAGATAAATCTTGTGCGATAGAAGTACCAACTTTATATCCAAATTCTTGAGTATACCAAATAAATGCCATACGGATAATATTCCAAGCAAAGAAGAATAATAATGGACCAACAATACTTCCACCTAAAGCAAGAGAAGCACCTAAAGCACCTAAGATTGGTCTTAAAGTGAACCAGAATACTGGATCTCCAACCCCTGCAAGAGGTCCCATCATACCAACTTTAACCCCTTGAATAGCTTGATCATTGATTTCAGAACCATTAGCTCTTTCTTCTTCTAAGGCTAATGTAACACCCATAACTGGAGCTGAAACATAAGGATGTGTATTATAGAATTCTAGATGTCTTTTTAAAGCATCTGCTCTATCTTGTGGATCTTTGTATAATTTTTTGATAGCTGGGATAATTGAATAACACCAACCACCATTTTGCATACGTTCATAGTTCCATGATCCTTGAAGGAACTGATGACGCCAAGCAACTGATAAACGATCTTTTTTACTTAATTGAATTTTTTCTGCCATATTTCTTTCCTCCTTCAAGATTAATAGTCATTTAAAATATCACCTAATGGATCACCAGAACCAGTAGAACCACCATTACCAGAACCACCGTTTTCTTTTAATCCTAAGTAAATTAAAGCAATAGAAACACCTAAAGCACCTAAAGCGATTAATGTTAATTGGCTTAATGCAGCTAATACGAAACCGATAGCAAAGAATGGCCAAGTTTCTTTAGTTGACATCATATTAATAACCATTGCATAACCTACAGCGGCAACCATTCCACCACCAACAGTCATACCACCTGATAACCAAGCAGGCATTTGATTTAAAACATTAGTTACTGCTTCAGCAGGAACAACACATAATGCAGCAGCAGGAATTGCAATTCTGACACCTTGTAATAAGATACCTAAAATTTGATAGATTTCAATTTTACGGTAATCACCTTTTTCAGCAGCACCATCCATTAAGTGAACTAATGGGATAGCGATTGTACGACAGATCATAGTTAAGAATAAACCAGCTACTGATAAAGGTACAGCAACAGCGATTGAAGTAGAGATAGCTGTTTGTGTATTAACAGTACCACCATTTAAACCTAAAACCATGATAATTGCAGAAGCAACAGAAGCTAAAGCAGCATCTGGAGCAACAGCAGCACCAACGTTTGCCCATCCTAAGGCAATCATTTGTAAAGAACCACCTAAGACAATACCTTCACTTAGATGTCCTGAAACTAAACCAATTAAAGTACACGCTACTAGTGGTTGATGGAATTGGAATTCATCTAAAATCCCTTCCATACCTGCTAATAATGCTACTAAAATAATTAACATAATAGTAATTGCAGACATTAAATTTTCCCCCTATTTCATATTTTGAAGTTCAGTCTTTGCTTTTTTAAGAAGACTGTCCATATTTTCTTTAGAATCAGCAGGTACTTTACGAACATCGAAAGTAACACCCATTTCTTTTAATTTTTCTAAAGTTTCAACATCTTTTTGATCCATAGCAATGGCTTTATTAACAACTACTTTACCAACTGAGTGAGCCATAGAACCAATATTTAATTCTTTAATATCAACGCCACCTTCAATAGCTCTTAAAGCATCTTGAGGAGTTTCAAATAACAATAAAGCTTTAGTAGCACCAAAACGAGGATCTTTAGCGACTTCAATCATCTTTTTGACTGGTACAACGTTTGCTTTAACACCTGGTGGTGCAGCTTGTTCAATCATTTGTTTACGTAATGCATCTTGAGATACTGCATCAGATACAACAATGATACGAGTTGGTTGAGTTGATTTTGTCCAAGTAGTAGCTACTTGACCATGTAATAAACGTGTATCAACACGAGCTAAGACATATTTAATATGTCCATCTCCAAGAACAGTTCCTTCAGGAATAGCCCCAGCAGGTGCTGGTTGTTCATCTTTTACTGCTTCTTCCTTTTTAGGTTCTAATTCTTCTGGACGAATGTTAACTCCGTCTCTAGCAACTTCACAGATATGAGTTGCGATTTCATGTGCGCTGTCAGTAGACATACGCATTGCATATGCTTCAATAAGCATTGGTAAATTTAACCCAGTAACGATTGCCCAATGATCTTCATGACCGTTAAGTAATAAGTTTGCTTGGTTGAAAGGAGTACCACTCCATAAATCAACTAAGAAAAGAACTTCGTCTTGATTTTCAAAAGTGGAAATAGCTTCTTCCATTTTTGCTCTTAAATCATCAGGACCTTCACTTGGTTGTAACGTCACAGCTTTTACATCTTTTTGTTCACCGAAAATCATAGAACCAGATTGTAAAATTCCATTAGCGAATTCACCATGGCTTGCAAGAATAATTCCTACCATATTTTTCCTCCCTCTCTTTAATTAACATTGAATAACAAAAAAGTAGGCCAACTATTTAAAAGAAGATACAATAAAGCTATTGCTCTTTTTTAAAATAGTTAATGCCTACTTAAAGTTACACACTATTGAATATTCAATTTAATTACAGTGGTATACTAACACCAAAAAATGTAAGCGTCAATCATTTTTTTACATTTTTATGTTCTTTCATTATTTTTTATCATACAAAAAATAATGAAAAGAATAAAATATAATATAAAACAATCACAATTTATCAATAAATAAAAAAAGGAGTGACCCCTAATTTTGAAATGCACTTGATAAAATTCTTTCCAAATGTAAAGCAAGATAACCAACTTCTGATTCTGGTAATTCTTTATGAAGTACCTTTGATAAATTATCACACATTCTTATTGCTTGTTCATAAGCAAAAGGAAATTTATTTTTGGTAAATTCACTAATATCCATTTGCAATTGTTCATTAGTATTTAAACGAATGATTAGGAATTTAATATGATTCATTAAACGGGCATAAGAAATTGATTCAACATCAATTTTCATATTTAAATCAGTTTGTAATTTAATAATACTTTCATGAACAACACGTGCTGCTTCCATAGATTCCCCTACTTTATTAGAAGAAATTGCTGAGTGAATATGTAGAGTAATAAAACCTACTTCATCATTATTGATTTCTTTATTGATAAAGCTTTTTATGATTTCTTTTGATTTTAAAGCAACTTCATATTCATCGGGGAATAAAAGTCTAATATCATAAGTAAAGGGATTTGTAGGCATGATGTTTTCATCCATACGTTTAATCGCAAAATAAATATGATCAGCCAGTGGAATTAAAATATCATGATTGACTTGTTCAAATTTATTTGTTGCTTCTTTAATGATTTCAGCTGCGATTTCAAGATAAACAGGATTGATATAGTCAATGACTTTCTTTTGTTTATCTTTAGCTTGATAGTTCTTTTGCATCATGTATTTCTTGGCGTGAGGTGGAATTTCAAAATGTTCATTTACTTTTTTACCAAAACCAATTCCTTTTGCCATAACTATTATTTCATTATCATCTTCTTTAGCTAGAATGGTATTATTATTTAATACTTTTAAGACTTGATACATTTTGTTCACCTCTTTATTTTTAAAATCGTTTCTCCACTTTTTTTATGACCATAGTTCTTTTCTAAAGGTCCTTGACCTTTAGTGATAATCATTAAAAGACAATCATCGATGGCATTTTCTTTAATATAATTCAAATCTGCATTCCATAACAGATCTCCCTTTTTAACCTTCTGATTCATTTTAACAAGAAGTTCAAACCCTTGTCCATTTAATTTTACAGTATTAATACCAAAATGAATCAATATTTCCATACCATTTTCTAATTCAATCCCTAAAGCATGTTTTGTAGGATAAATCATAGAAATCGTTCCATCACAAGGAGCAACAACCAAACCATGTATTGGACGAATCATGAGACCATCTCCTAACAACTTATGAGCAAAGATATCATCGCAGCAATCTTCAATAGGTAAAACCTCACCATCAACTATATTTCCTATTTCTACATCCGTTGTATGATAATCAATTGTTTTTTCTTCATCATAAGAAGCAGGAACGTTATTTAAATAATCATCAATCTTTGTTTTTAAAGAAGAAGCTTTTGGACCAAAGATGATTTGAATAGCATTTCCCTGTAATAAAACAGCAGCTGCCCCTGCTTGTTTTAAAGAACCTTCGCTTACAAGACTTGGATCTTGTAAAGAAGCACGTAATCGTGTAATACAACAATCAAGGTCACTAAAGTTATATCTTCCTCCTAGCCCTTTAATAATCATTTGTACTTGGGGATCAAGTAATGATTGATCAAAAGAGTAGTCTATTTTCTTTTTATTAAAGATTGTGAGTTTATTATTATCTTCTCTACCTGGTGTTTTTAAATTATATTTTTTAATTAAATAAGTAAAAGAAAAATAATAAAGGAAGAAATACATAATTCCAAATACTACAATAAAGATCCAACGTGTCTTACTATTGCCTTGTAAAACCCCAAAAACAAGAAAATCTATTAAACCACAAGAAAAAGTAAACCCAATCGTCACCTTTAAAACATGAGCTAAAACAAAAGCCGTACCCGCTAAAAAAACATCAACGACAAATAACATAGGAGCCACAAAAATAAAAGCAAATTCAATTGGTTCAGTAATTCCTGTAAGCATACTCGTAAGGGCGGCTGATAAAAAAAGACTTCTTACAACTTTTTTAGATTCATCTTTAGCACTGCGATACATCGCTAAAGCTGCTCCTGGTAAACCAAACATCATAATCATGTATTCACCGGAGAAATATTTAGTTGCTTCAAC
>ERZ780154.351-NODE-351-length-38880-cov-5.91037_pt1 | contig 38880 bp, 32 predicted proteins | sample MGYA00511568_ERZ780154 | MGnify/ENA primary metagenome ERZ780154 (study PRJEB29588, sample SAMEA2142525) | human gut metagenome | biome: human gut; feature: human-associated habitat; material: faeces | place: Denmark | collected 2008/2010 ...
TTATGAAAGAGTGTATCAGAAAAATATGGGCGCTAACAGATACGGATGATTTCCTACTTACCGTTTATCAACAATAATTCCAGCTCAACATTTTCCTGTGACAATACGTAATGAATTGCTTTCATGAAATACTTTTTTACTTTCTCAATATTATAGAGCGATATTATTACACTAACCATCTTCTCAATTTCCAATATCACTTTCTTTTATTTCTAATCACATGAACTATATTTTTCACATATAAATATGCTATCTTTCTTGCTTCCACTTCTACAAAACTGTCAATCGTAAAAAAGAGAATAATAGTACTTAGACTTACCCAAATAGCATTCTTCACCAAATCTGCATATGAGTTCAAATTCATAGGTAGTTTTACAAACACACCAACTACAATGCTAAAAATAACTAAATTAATAAGCCACCTGCGATATGTTGGCCATGCACTTCTTTTAAGAAGTTTACAATTTGCAAATATAATTATATCATTCGCTCTGTAAAGTAAAGCTGCAATTGTACCAAATAACACACCATAAATACCAAATTTAAAAACACATACAAATGATACAACCAGGTTTATAATTGTTTCAAGCCATGCCCTCCATTGTGTCTCTTTAAAAGCACCTGTAAAACCAATGATATTATTAGAGGTTATTCGACCATAACTCAATAAACGATAAAATGCAAATAATATTGGCAATTTCCAATCAATATAATTTATGTCTGCTCCTGCCGTATACAGTTTCATGAATGGCAATGCAAAAATCGTTGCAATTGCAAACAAAGAAAATACTAATGCCAAATAATATGTTTCAAATGCTTCCTGTAATTTTAAAAACCTCTGTTTATCCGAATTAAAAATTTGTCCTAGTGCAGCTTGAACACTATTGGATGTAATAGTTACCACATTATCAACCATGCCATATATTACAGCATACATCGAATAAATACTAACTGTTTTTAATCCACATACAAAAGTCAAAATCAAGACATCTGTATGACTAAAAACCAAAGCTGATATTTGATGGACAAATACTGCTGACTTTTGTGAAATCGCTTGAAAATTTGGTTTTACTTTCAAATTCAGCCAAGCATAATTCTTTTTTATATAGCCACTTATAAAAAACATTTTGATGAGATTAAATATGAGATATGTTGTCTGAACCGCAATGATACTACGTCCCTGTAATAATAAAAATATCCTACTTGCATCAGTCAATACACTTGTTACTGTTCCTAAATTCGTTGTAACATAATTTCGGTTATCAACACGTAGAAGCATATTATATTTACCCTGTACAAGGTAACTAATCACACTACCTGACCCCTGAAGCACGATAACCCAAAAACATACCCAATATGGCACACTCGTATTTAACAACAATGGGTAACCCAATCCTAATACCACAATGCTGATTGCATAAATAATACCTATTTTTTTATAATAAAAGTCTGTAGCTGCCAAAATTTCATTAACCGATTTATGATCTTGTCTAGCAATAGGCCCATATAATGCAACTACAGATGCATCCCCTACACCAATTTCTAAGAGTGCCAGATAAACATATATCTGGCGAATTGACGCTAATAATCCATTTATTTCAGACCCATAATTAACAATAAAGAGTCTTGGTATTACAATTGCAACTATTGAAGTTATTAGATTTCCAATTATCCCCCAAACTAAATTATTAATGCTATTTCGTTGTCTCGACATTTCTTCTTCCTTCCTGTATCTCCAAGACTCCATGCGTTGATTTTATTGGCACTTTCATCCTGTGAAATAACGATATGCCTTATACATTTAATCTTACTTCACATTGACAGAAAACCTTTCTCTATCCCAATTTATGTCTCGTTTTACAACTTTGGCCGGAACACCTGCAAGTATAGTATTCGGCTCCGTAAACTTCTTAGTGCAAATAGTCCCGCCTGCCACAACAGTATAATCCGGTATCTCTGTACCCTTTAATAACATGCATCGTAGTCCCAACCAACAATGCTTGCCTATAACTATATCATCTGCTTGATTCAGACGTTTGCCCGCTAAATCAAGAATACTGTGTGAATCTGACGAACGAATCTGAATATCATTTGAGAACATACAATCTTCTCCTACCACAACATTTGTACCCTCATCTAGTGCAAAATGTACAGTCTTTGTTCCCCTACCATGCATAGATGTATTTTTCCCAATAAAGATGGTGTTATTATCTCGTTCTATGTGAAATTCTGTTGCCATAGTTGAGACATTTTTTGAAATTGTAATTTTATTATTACTTCCAGCTATAAAAAAAGATGTATTTGATATCCTACAGCTACTTTCTATAATAATGTGATTATTATTTCCTTGTATAAAAATTGTCTGTTCATCCGAGCCATTGATTTCAACGTTATCTCGTATTTCAACTCTATTCTCATTACCATGTATCACAAACTTATTATTTTGTATGGAGCAATCTATTCCACAAAACACATGATTTTTTCCATTTAATATTACCTGATTATGTCGGATTTTTATTCCACTCATATTAACAGCATTTGTTTTTCTCGGAAAACGATTATACTTTTTTATGTAAATCCTCATAATCAATGGTATTTTTTTATTAATCGATATATTTTTTCTTTCATTTATACACCTTATTCCTTACAAATCAAATCCACCTTTTTTAACTTTTACCTCTTTATATAAAGTATCCCACTCTGCTTCTGTTTTATCGCAGAAAAGAACATTTGAAACTGGACATTCCTTCATTCTATTTCTATTCTTATCCATGTAATCATCATATGTGCCAATAATTTTTGCATTTGGTCCTACCACTACCACATTATCTGGAATATCCTTAGAAACAACCGTTCCTGCACCTACAATTACTTTATTTCCAATTCGTACATTTGGTAAAATAATGCTGCCATACCCAATAAACACATTATCTCCTATATCAACACATCCAATTTTACTATATCCCAATTCTTTCTTTGTGCTTGCATCATGCGCAAGTACAACAGAATTTGTAATTGTAACATTATTTCCAATGGTTATAAGATGTCCAAAGCAATAATCTATCTCTGCGTTGATCAGATCAACATTGTCTCCAATCTTAACACCTCGTGCTCTGCATTGTTCCACTTTTGTCATCACTGGGACCTTTTTTATTCCCAAACCATATATAATTTTTCTGCCGACTTTCTTTATTAAACTCATGATCTCCTCCATCTTACATTCTCTTTCAATACACAAAGTTTTTTCTCATTTCCTACCATAACACCTTGTTCTACATTCTTTGTTACAACAGTATTTGCTGCTATCATACTTCCCTTTCCAATCATTACCCCTTTTAATATCATTGCATTGGCACCTATCCATACATGATCTCCAATGCTAACAGTTTCAGAATATTCTACTTGATTTTCATCGTATTTAATGACATGAAAATCACTGTCAAAAACAACTGCATTTCTGGCAATCATAACATCTTCCCCTAGAATAATCTTCTTTGCACTAACTAAAATACTGAAACTATTCATGGTGAAATACTTAGATTCTAATTCAGCATTTTTTAGAATTTCAATTGTTGATCCATAAGATATTTCACATCCTTTTTTTGCATCCCACACCGCATTTTCTCTTAGTCTGACATAAGTTTCAGTTTTTGATTTTCTTAATTTATTTACGCCAATGCAAATATTCTCATCCCCAATATGTATTTTGGATCCTTTTTCCAGATCAATCACTGCATTTTTATACGGAATGATTCTTCCTTTCCCATTTCGTTCAATACGAGAACAAAAATGATTTAGATATACATACGAAAATAACCGTATTTTTTTTAGATTCTGAATCTTTCTTTTTATTTTTTCCATCTCTTCTCCTGTTTCGTAAACTCATTTGGAAAATATCTTTTCAAATTTTCCCACTGCTCATCATTTTTACCATCCTGTGCATTTATAAACCATAGACTATCTTGGCTTGTCCCATATATGGTAATTGGAAATGCTCTCCACTTATTCAGTGATGTAATCCGTGTTTCATTTTTATATGCCATAAAAGTAATCCATAAATCATCCGCAAACGGGCATAAATCCAAAAGAAGTTCTTTGTCAAAAACCCTTTGATCAAGTGAATCCGGCACAAATAATGACCCACTTCCTGTAAAAATCTGAACTTTGTCTGAATGTTCTATTTTCTCATTTAATAGTGGATTTCTCCAAATGGATGGCTTCGAATCAAAGGAAGGATCGATTATCTGCGTTGTAATACTACAAATATCATTCGGATATTTTTTATGTAGTTTCCATAACTTCTTTATTGTATCTTTGGGATAAAACATATCATCATCAACCAAAATTACAATATCTCTTGGATATTCCTGCATTGTATAATAATATTTTTTATGACTACGCAGATCATCGCAAAACCGAATCGTCAATCCTCTTTTTTGTTGTTCCAGAAGAGCTTTCGGCAGACTGTCTATCCCGTTAAACTGTTCCTCTGCAAGCCAAAGAATAATTTCATCCGGCTTCATAGACTGTCTTAACAAGGTTTCTATTGTTATCCATAAGGTGTCTATTCTCTTTGGAAAAGATGTCAAAGACACAATAATCTTTTGCTCTCTCTTTTTCACTGTGATTCCTATTTTATCAGATGGATGCTTGATATACATCTTTTTCACAAACAAGTTGTAATATGCCTCAATATGTCCAATTATTTTTTCTGCTAGTCTATGTAAAATTACAGAATTTTTTTCGTTTTTTATAACTCTTTTTGCCCAAAAATAAAGTCTATACATTCCAAATCCTCATTTCAGCCATCTGTGTTTTATGTATAGTAAATATTCCTTACTTGATGCATGACCATATCTCTTAATATCATAAAACTTTTCTTTTAAAATTGCTTTGTCATTCATAGTAATCGCATAATAAAACTGCTGTCTTGCGCAATTTTCTTTTACCATTCTTTTACACTTTTCTTTATCACAATCACTTTCATCTATTGCTGATAATAATATCTCTGTAAAACCATCCCACCTATCCATTTCCTGAATTGCGGTCCTTTTGCTTCTAGAATGACTATCCGCATGTTCAAATACAATATAAAGTTCTTCATCTATATATCCGCATTTTGATTTACTTGCTGCCGGAACAAGTATTTGCCAATTTTGTCCATATCGTGATACAAAAATATCCCTCTTTGGATATATCTTTTCAAGTAAACTTTTCCTAATCATATAACAGCCACAGCAACCATATGTCCTAAGCAAAACCAAATCTTCAAAAATATCTTCTTTCTTATCTGAAGTTTGGTCGCTAATTCTCTTTTTTTCATGGGTAGTTTCATCGAAATAAACTCCATTACTTCTAACCATTTCATACTTTGGATTTTTCTCAAGAAAATGGACTTTTTTTTCAATAGAATCTTTCGTCATTACATCATCCGAATCTGGCCATGTGAGGTACTCCCCTGTAAATAACTTCAATCCACGATTCAATGCTGCTGCCTGCCCTGCATTTTCCTGTTTTTCGTATATATATGTTATTCCTCGTTTTTCCAACCTTTCCCGATACGACAGTGCTATTTCTTCTGTCCGGTCCGTAGAACCATCATTGATAAATATCAGTTCCAGATTCGGATACGTCTGATTCAGTATAGATTCAAAATATCGTTTTAAGAATGCTTCTCCATTATAACAAGGAGTGATAATACTAACTAATGGTTTTGTCATCTTAGTTTTCCTTTTACTTTTCCCATAAAATCAAGCAAGAACGGTGATAAGTAGAACTTCAACATATATCCCTTTGTTTCATTTTCTACCTCTTTGTTCTCAGTTCCGAATGTATAATACTTTCTGTATTCTCTCTTTATATGTTTTACCATTTCTTTGTTATGCAAGATATCCTTTGCCCTCGAATATTCCCAGATCAGTGAATGCAGATACTGAATTCTTGCCTTCTCCACCAATTCGGCATATCCAAGTTTCTTAAAGAAATGAATCCTTTCTTCAAATGCGCCCAGATAATCAAGCTTTTCTATGTAAAGCTTTTTTCCTAGAATACTTTCCGGCCACTGATAATAATAATACATGGTTTTGTTTGTATATACAATCCTTTTGCACTTGCTGATGAGCTTATGACTCATATAGATATCTTCAAATATCTTTCCTTCCGGGTACTCGCATCCCTCATATAGCGATTTCTTAATCAGTTTAGCCCAGGAAGCTGCCATAATAAATGAATAATGGTGATTCTTATAGATTCGCTCTAACCCTTCTCTGGCATCAAATACTTCTAACCTTTCTTCCTCTTGATGAACAAATGTATATGTTCTTTCACTCCCCTGTGTATAATTACAAATAGACATCTCTGCATTCTGTTCTATCAGGTTATGATACAGTTCTTCTACAATGCTTTCACTAACATAATCATCACTATCTATCCAGAAAATGTAAGTGCCTCTTGCTTCTTTTACTCCTCTGTTTCGAACCTGGGAGATTCCATGATTCTCCTGATGTATTACTGTTATTCTATTGTCTGTTTTTGCGTATTCATCACATATTTTACCACTTCCATCTGTAGAACCATCATCAATCAATATCATCTCCAGATTGTGATAGGTCTGTTTTTGAACAGATTCAATACATGCCGCAAGGTATTTTTCTACATTGTAAATGGGAATGATGACACTCACCAATTCATTTCCTATCTTCATCTTCTCAAATCCTCTGCATATGCATTCTGGTATTCTTTATACTCCGCCTGTCTTTGCATTAACTGGCTTCGAATATCCTGTTCATGCATTCTAATCCACCGGAATGCCTCTTGTAACTGCCCGGTGTTGCTAAGTGACTGTGCCGGAATCACATACTTCTCTTCTGTTCCAAACAGATCTCTTGCAATTCCTCTTGCCTTTACAGAATATCCCACAACAAGCGTTGGCACGCAGGTTGAATAAGCTGCAATCGTCGCATGCGTTCTGGCTCCTACAAACATTCTGCACTTGCTGATAATGTACTTTTGTGCCATACAGTTATGGTCCTCTACAAGTACTACTCTGCCTGTTTCCTTATATTTTTCATATAGCTGTCTTAATGGCGTTCTGTCATCATTAGACTCCCATACGACATGTGGAATCAGTGCAATCTGACAATCAGTCTCTTTGATGATATACTCCATCAGATTCTCATAATTGGCTAATACACATCCCTTTTCTTTCTCATGTTCGATAATCAATGGGCTTAGATTGATGCCAATGGTATTTTCTTCCACAAATCCTTCTGGTAGTTCCACTTTTTCGCACGGAAGATGAAATGCCGGATCCGGCAAAAGGATAGTATTTCCATTTACTTTCTTCAAGGATTCAAAGGAAATGCTTTCTCTTGCAACAATTAAGTCAAACCTTTTGATGTCCTCTCGAATCGCTTTATCCTCTAACAGTTCCGGCTCCACCGATGTTCCCCACAACACCAGTTTCTTTGCTTTCTTTTGCATATAGTCATTGATCGGTGCATAGTTCTTCACATCGGAATAACAGTAATTATCGCCTCCGATAAATAAAGCTGCATCGATGGCTGGAAGCTCATTGATCGCTTTTTTGTGCATCAGCGCATCCATTCTGTGATAATCATGAAACAGCTTTTGTCGCAGATATGCCAGCATAAAATCCGGTGACTTCTTATTAATCTCATGCAGTTCCTGTCTGATCTCAACAAATTGATATAACCCATAGGCTTCGTCTTCTTCCTTTTTGTATGATAACAGAATCGGCCTGGAATCTATCTCTGTTAAAAGCTTTGCAGTTGTTCTTACAATTGCCTCGCAGCCATGGTTTTTGCTGCCGCCATGTGCATACATTACTAATTTCATTTTCATCCTCCGTGTCTGCTCATTGCCTTTTTCATCTTTAAATATAAGTACATAAGCATATAACAGTTTCTTTTATATAGTCCCATAAATATCTTCTGCAAACCGCTGCACTTTGGGGATACCACAGGAACAAGTTGCTTCAAACGTTTTGCTGTTGTACGAATCTCTCTATATCGTACCTGTTTCTGATTCAGAAAAATCGTATAGACATATCCTGTCATCCGCTCCAGATACATGGCTTCATTTTCTTTATGAAAACACTTTTTATCTTCGAGGAACTGTCTTGTTTTTCTCTGAATCTCTATCTGTGTAAAAAAGTCAATCTTGCTGTCATCCAGTACAATCGCCGAATTCTCCGTTTCCTGAATATAATAATATCCAGTTGCCTTTGTAAAGTAGATACTCTCAATCTTTGCATAAATCTTTAAAAAGAAATCATAGTCTTCAGCGAGACGGATATTCTCGTCAAATCGGATCTGATATTGTGTAACAATCGAACGCTTCACCATTTTTCCCGCAACAAATCCATAGATCCCTGTTGTCAGCTGCTCCTTGTAAAAACAAGGTGCTATCTTCTCCATTCGCTGTTCTTTCTCTAATTCCGGTACTACAGAAGCTAACGCCTTTCCAGCCTTATCTACCTTGGTCAAGCCGCCTATGATCATATCATAAGGCTCTATGTAGAGATTTTCCAGATAATCTGCTGCCAGATAATCATCTCCATCCACAAATGTAAGATATTCACCCTGTGCTTTATCAACTCCGATATTCCTTGCATGTGATACTCCACCATTTTCTGTGGATATAACATGTATTCTTGGATCCTCGAATATCCTGCACACCGCAAGCGAATCATCCGTTGAACCGTCATCTATGATAAGCATCTCCCAATCTTTGAATGTCTGGTTCAGGATGGATTCGATCGCTTTCTTTATGTATTTTTCTTTGTTATATACTGGCATGATAATTGATATCTTACACATTGTTTCTCTCCTCTATCCAATCAGTATAGAATAAAGCTTCTTCCACTTGTGTTTCATTAGCATCACTTGTAGTTTTAATTTCCATGACCATTCTTTTGGAAATGAAAACTTAGCAAATGCCTCCTTTAGCTCCTGCGAATTAAGAATACGCTTTCTGATTTCCATCTGCTTTTCTTTTGATTCACCGCTTTGTCCAACCTGACCCATGCAATTACAGGCATAGAAAATCATATGCAACTTTAACTGCCTTTGGAAATCATATTCCGAAACAGAATCAAAAAACTGATGCAGGTGTCTGTTCATCGTGCAGTAGACATTCCATGCTCCCGGACGGTACGCCGTCGTAATCGTTCCTGGATTATTATAATAGTGGTAAAGTCCTTCGCCCTTCAGATAATAAAAGCTGTCTGCATAATATCCAGCAAATGCACTGAAAATATTATCCTCAGACCATTTCACTTCTTCATCAAAAGTCAGCTGATGCTCTTTTAGAAATTCTGTTCGGTATAGACAATGCCACACAGATAAGAGCGGACCATATTCCAGATTCTCTCCCATAATCAGTTGGGGAAATAACTTTTCTCTAATCGCTGCTTTATCATATCGCCCTTCTTGTATATCCAGTGTTTTCAAATGCTGATTGCCTTCGTCTAACACACGGATGTAATCTGACATGACAAAATCTACCTTTTCTGACGTGATTACCTGATACATTCTCTCATACATGTGAATATCTACATCATCATCAGAGTCTACAAAGCCGACATACTCACCCTTTGCCTCTGATAATCCTGCATTACGCGCACTGCTGAGTCCGCCGTTTTTCTTATGTACCACACGTATATTTTCATATTTGTTACGATATTCATCGCATAATCCAGGACAGCTGTCTGGTGAACCATCATCTACCAAAATGATTTCTATATCTTTATATGTTTGATTAACCAGACTTTTTACACATCTGTCCAAATATTTTTCTACTTTATATACCGGAACAACTACACTGACCAGTGTCTTATTCTTTCTATTATCTAAGCAGCTCATATAGTTTCTCTACTTCCTTTTGATTGCTGTAATCCCGCCGTCTGCATGCTTCACTAAGACTTTGCATCTTCTTTGGATCATCTAATAGTTTTGCAATGCCATCGGCACAGCCTTCATTATCCATTGGTACAACTACACCATCCACACCATCTTCTAACTGACTACCTGATGTAGGATAAGCTGTAATTACAACCGGCTTTGCAAACATCTGTGCTTCTCTGACTGTCACACTTTTCCCTTCATATCTGCTTGGCTGTACATACAGATCACATGCCTTAATATATGGATATGGATTTTCTTTTTTTCCAAGAAGAATGACATACTCTTCCATCTTTGCTGCGGCTATCTTCTGTCGAATCAGTTCTTCATCTCCGCCAAATCCGATGATGTACCATTTTACTTTGAATCCCTTTTTTAACAGACAAGAACAAATAGCTGGTACATTATCAAAATTTTTAGCAATGCAATAACGTCCTATCGAGAGAAGACGAAATCCATCTTTTATGACCGGCATTTCGTTTTCTCCGTCAAAAGCCTCGGCATCTTTTCTAATAATTGACTGTGGAAGAATATTTTCTACTTCCATCATATTTCCTCTAAGCTCGGGAAAAAGTTTAGTAAATGTTTCTCCACATGCCGAACTGACTGCTACTATCTTGTCTAACCCACTATAGGATTGTCTCAATTCTTCATAATTGATTCCTTCCACAGAAGAATAATCTGTATGAATCCATCCTACTTTGCATCTTGCATCTACGTGATCCCTGATCAGATCAAACGGCAGGAAAAAACTCATTGCCAGATCATACGTTCCCGAAAGCTTCTTTACCTCATGTTTCAAAATCAGATTCCAGGAATCATCATTTGGAAGATGCCGAACCCCATCTATGATTCGTCTCCAGACCGAATAAAATGCCCCATGCTTTATCTTAGTCATCAGCGATTCTCTAGTATAAGCCAGTTCCTTAACCTCTGGTAAGATATTAACATTTTTATTAATCTGGGAATAAAGGCTTCCATGATGCCCATATAAAAAGAGGTCCACACTATATTGTTCATAATCTATAGCATCTAAAAGACCAATCAGGCTTTTTTCAATACCACCTAATTCCATTGGTCCCGTAAATACTACTAAAAGTTTCTTTTTCATATTCATTCCTTTATCACTGCTGATGGAATACACTTGTATTCAGTACTTTTTACATATTTCTTTGCATCTTGAAACCCTTGTATCATTGCAGCATTTAAGTCTGCATTCGAGCGTCCGGCACGCATCAATACTCTCTGATAGAGTTTCTGCATCTGTATATAATGCCAGATGCAGAGTTTTTCCCATCCTTTATTCAAAACATTTGATGTACATTGATAAATGTGCCGGTACCAGAAAACATAATGATTATATGCTGCCGCATAGACCGGTTCTGTTCGCAAAGTCTGTGTAGATGTCTTTGCATCGTTGTGTAAATACTTTGCATCAGATACCACGCAACTATGATGTCCATTATTTTGTAACTTGTAGAACAAAATACGATCCTCAAATGCGGAATAACCATTTTTTTCTGCCCACATTTCATCTTCAAAACGAACGTGTTTCATAGCTTCAGTACGAATAAAAAAACAAGTTCCAGGTAAAGATTCCGTCTTGTAAATACGATGGGAAGAAGTATCTATTGAATCATTATAAGACCAGCCTCCTGTTTTCAGGATTCTTACATATGTATCCTTTTTTCCATGAAGCATCACACAGGCTCCGCCTAATACAGATGCCAGTAAGTACTTCTTTCCTTTTGGTGGAAAGAATTCAAGAAGCGGGCCTGCCGAGCAGTCATATCTTCCACTTTTTAGTGGCTCTGCCAGCTTTTCTATAAAATCAGCCGACAATTCCACATCATCATCACAAAACAGCGTATATTCCGATGTGATGTATTGAAGTGCAAAAAGTCTTTGCGGTATCATTCCTTTTTTAGAATATACAAAACATTCTGTTCCAATCTTTTCTACCGGAGGTTTATATCCCTCTGGCAGAACAACAATAATCTTTTCTGGCTGTACATTTAATTTGGTAATGCTATTTAATAATTTTTGATACTTTTTTCCTGCTTTTCCTAAGGTACGTATGGCAATGGAATATGAGATCATCTAACTTCTCCTTTGTAACAGCCTGTGCAATGGCTTTGTTAACTTGCTTCGCATAACAGTTTTCTTATCCATCCAGCTCTTTGCATACCAGTGAATGGAATAAGTTTGTTTTGTCTTATATAATCGTCCTGTTGGATCATCATATGGGTTAAAACATTCAATCGGATAAATCACTGCATTTTCCACCTTTTGTTTTTCTCCATTTGGAACCATCCCCAGTTTTGTTAATGCCTGTGTATTTAAAATAGGACAACCTATCGTTCCCTTCGTCCCATCTAAGAGCGAATCATATTCTTTAATCATCGCTTCTACAATTGCATTTCCTGCTTCTGCTCCAAATCCAAGGCCTGTATTGATATAATCCTTTGTCTCAAATCCAAAAAATGCCTGATTTTCTAGCAATTCATCAATGGAACGAACCACTTCCACATCCACATCGAAGTAAATCCCGCCCTCTTTATAAACAATTAAGAGTCTTAAATAATCACTCAAAAAGGCAAACCGCTTATTGTCATACGTATATGTCGTATACGGATTCTGATACACATCGATATTATCTTCATTCCATTCGATAATTTCAAAGTCCGGACAATATTTTTTCCAGCTTGCGATGCATTTCTTTGCTTTCTCTGGAAGTTCTTTTCTTCCAAACCAGCAGTAATGAATTTTCTTTGGTATCATACTAACCTCCATGTTATACGCGAAAGTTCACATATCCTTCTGTTGCATTGTCACGGTGATGTATTGTGGCCGGATTACCTATCACAATAGAATGTGATGGGACATTCACATTGACATAACTATTGGGTGCAATCAATACATCATCCCCGATTTCAATATTTCCAACTACTGTTGCATTGATTCCGACAAATACACCGTCTCCAATTTTCGGTACACCTGCAATTCCTCTATTAGTACGGCCAATTGTACACCCTTTATGCAGATTTACATTCTGTCCCATTTGTACGCCTTCTGCTACTGTAATATTATATGGATGACCCAAATAAAGCCCTTTTCCTATAGTGGCTTTGGTCGAAATCTCCAGTCCAAATTTTCTAGACATTCTATATAGTATATATCTTCGAAAAAAGGTTGATTTTTGCTGACATTTTCGATACCAATACATAAATGCCAAATGATGAAAAAGAAAGAGGTTTTTTAAACATCTTAAACCTGTATGGTATCCTTCACCTGTCATTCTATAATAATCAGAGTACTGACACTCTTTTCGCTCCTGCTTATTCATATTGATTCCTTTCATGCATTTATATCATTCCCATATTAATAATACTATAAAAATAAAATCCAAGATAACCTAGAACAGCCGCTCCCGTAATAAATTGTTTTGATTTTTCATTAAACATATTTTTTAACTCCCATGGCAACAGAATGTAACTATATAGGGAAAAATAAATAGGAAGTCTTCCTATAAAGATACCAGATGTAAACATCGACACAACATAGATTGCTGTCGATATAATAGACATGTTCGCGCAGAAATTAATACACGGATTGTTTGCTTCATCCAGATATCTTTTACCTATAAATGAAAGAATCGCCGGTACTGCATAAACCAATACCCTGAATATATTCGTTCCATCATCCTGCCAGCTCTGCCAGTCAGAAACAACATTTGTATACTGTGTCTCTGCAAGCACAGAATCCAACAGGTTCGTAAAACTTCCTATAAACGTAACAGCTGCGATTGTTGCCATTATAACAAGAATAGTTTTCTTATTCCATGCCTTTCCCTGCGCCACAAAAAGAAACGGTATCACAATCAGTGCACTACCATGGAACCGGGAAGCTAATAAGATTAGCAAAATAGCAACTATATATTTCTTTTTCAGAATCAGTCCAAAACATGCAAAGGTAATGGTCACTGCCATAAATTGTCTAATTCCGTTGAACATCCAGGATATATAATCCGTCGATGCAATAAATAAAAAGAAAGTAAAGAGAAATTCTGGCGAATACTTACGGTATACAAGAATTAATAATGTTGCCTGAATCAATGCCAAAATGATAAAATAAATTTCCGGCTTATTGCCAATCAGGCATTTTATTACCGCTGAAAAACAGAAAAATGCCTTATCTTTTTTTACTCCCTGCATATATGTTTCTATTCCACCAAAATCACTTGGCATATCATAAAAACTAGAGATATACATGGATGTATCTCCTACATTTCCTCTATATCCACACCAGATAATCAGTGGAACAAATATCAAAAATGCCCACACCACATAATAGCGCTCTACTTTTTCTCCACAGACCACTTCTGGTCTTTTCACATTTATGAACATGGCTGCAATTCCTAATATTACAATCCACACCAGTATCAAAATATAATTTGACATCGTTTGTCCTCTATATCCTCTTTGCCTTATATCTCACATACGCCGTCCATGACCACCCAAAGGGTGTACACAAAACAGTTAATAGCTTTTTGGGCGATTCTTTTATATATTTTCTGTTTCCAGCAATCTGACTGCTTGAACAATAATGAATACAGTCTATGATTAATCTTTTTGTTGATTTTGGATATTGCATCGATACCTTCCTAAGAAATGCAAATCCATTTGGATTCTTTAAGTATTGTTTCCACATCGTTTTGCTTGACCCATCAGCCTGATACTCCACATCACACAATACTTCATTCATTACAAATAATTTGTATTTTTGATCGACTAACGTGTATTTATATACCAGTCCTACGTATTTTTCTCCCTCAAATACCGGATACGGTGGCACACTGTTTATTACATCTGTGCGGTAAACAAGTTTCTTATCCCCTTGTCCTCCTGCTGCATAATAGTCACCAAGTGTCGTCTCTTTCAGGTGCTCTGGAAATCCTTTTCCTATGATATTTCCCTTAAAGTCTGCATCTAGTCCGATTAATCCGGCATAGTTTTTGTCTCTTACCTTTTCCCAGGTATCTATGATTTTCTTCACAGCCCCGTCAGCCATACAGTCATCTGAATCGATGCAGACATTCAGCTCAGTATCGATATTTTCATAAGCTACATTATGCGCCGTATGCATCCCGCCATTTTCTTTATAGATATATCTGATTTCAAACGTTTTTTCCTGTTGCTGCCACTCTTTTACCAATTTTGCTGTCTGATCTTTCGATCCATCATCTACAATCAGCCAGACGAAATCTTTACATGACTGCTTCTGTAAGCTTTCATAGGTTCTTGGCAGCGTATGCGCCCGGTTGTATGCCGGAGTAAAAACTGTAAGTGTTGCCATTCTTATTCTCCACTGTGTGCAATATAATAGTTTTGCAGCCATTTTGCTGCCTCTTCAATATCATAACCATGAGACTTCATCTCATCGTAATGATCCGTTCGCGTGTTCTTTGCCCTCCCTATGATATGTTCTGCCCATATCTTAGGACTATCGGTCAATTTTTGTGTCGTTACAAGATTAGTTGTAATAATACATTCTTCCGGAACCTTGTCAGATATGATACATGGCAGGCCTGCTGCCTGTGCTTCGACCATAGTAACCGGCAATCCTTCATACAAAGATGGAAATACAAATACATCCATTGCCTGCATCTGTTCCTCTACATCTGTTCTGACACCCGCAAAGATGATATGATCTGCAATACCAAGCTTTCTGGCTTTTTCTTGTATTTCCTTTTTCCCATCTCCGTCTCCGACTAAAAGTAATCTGGCAGATGGATTTATTTTCTGTACTTCATAGAAAATGTCGATTAGAAACGTGTGATTCTTTTGTGGATTGAATCTTCCCACATGTCCAACCAAAAGTTCATCAGAAATATTCCATTCATTTCTTATTTTTTCTGCAACAGAAGGTTTGTACTGGTATCTCTTTACTTCCACCGCATTTGCCATCACATGATACTGTTTTCCTCCAAACATCCAATCCCCCGCATCTTTTCCACATGCAAAAAGTGCAGTTGCAAATGCAGGAATCTTCTTCATGTAATGCAGCTTAATCAGATACTTTAGATTCTTGTCCTGATTGCTGTTGTGGCTGTGCGCAATCCGTACCGGTACTCCACACTCCTTCGCCACTTTTAAGGCAACTGAACTCAAACAGTCCTGGTGTACATGCACGATTCGATATTCCGGGTGTGCCTTAAAAAAAGTACGCAGCTCGTTCTGATACGATTTACTCCACGGTACCAGTCTGGATACATGATGAATTTTTCCACCAAGCGATAAGATTTCTGCATCATAATCCGCCTCGAAGTCTCTGTGTACAAGGAAATCAAACTGTACCTTTGTGCGGTCAATATGACGATAGTAGTTCATAAGCATCGTTTCCAAACCACCTCGTCCCATATAGGTTACGATATGTAATACTCTGATTGGCTGCATCTCTACTCCTTCACTTTCGCCACCGTCATCTTCAACACTTCATCCTTCGCAAACTCTCTTGCCATCTTATCTCTTGCGCATTTGCCCATTTCTTCTCGGTCGGCACGGCTCTTATGATAGATTTCATTCATCTTCTGGTACAGAGAATGTGCATTTTTCACCTGACAGAGGTATCCGGTTGTGCCGTCTTCCACGCTTTCCATACAGCCTGGAATTTTGCTTGTAACAACCGGTCTGCCGGTGGATGCTGCTTCTAGCAGGACATTTGACATGCCCTCATGATAACTTGGAAGGACGATGCAGTCTGCTGCTTTATAATACGGTCTCGGGTCTTCTTTGAATCCATGAAAGACTGCGATGCCGTCTTCTACTAACTTCTCTACTTCACCCTTATATTCGTCTTCGAAGAATCCGACAATGTCAAGAACGACTTTCTCGCCATATTCCTTGTGTAACCTGCGAATGGCATAGAAGAGCTCGTCCATGCCCTTTTCCTTCATGATTCGGCCCAGATACAGGAAGTGAAATGCTTCATTTTCCGGATAGGCTTCGTACTGATAGAAGTCGAGAGTGATGCCGGCTCCGGAAAGGATCGTCTGCTGCTTTGCCGGAGTGATCTTCTTTTCCCGGAAGAGTGCTGCATTTCGCTCATTTTCAAAGAATACGGTCTTTGCGCCCTTTAAAGCAGTGCGGTACATCATGGTTACGACCTGGGAAAGTCCCGGCTTTTCAAATGCGGTGCCAAGTCCCTGTACATTTACGCAATATGGAATGTGCAGGCGTCTGCACGCATAACCGGCGTAAACATTTGGCTTAATCGAATAAGTGATGACCATGTCCGGCTTTTCTTTCTTTAACATGGCACGGTACTGCTTATATAAACGCAGATCTGTCATCGGATTGATGCCGCGGCGGTCAACCGGAGTCTCGATCATATGGCATCCCATATCGGCAAAGTCTTTCTCGTGGCCGACAAATGGAGTGCTGATATAGACCTCTGCATCTTCCATCAGCATCTGTATGAGTTCTCTTCGGAACTGCCACAGCATATAAGAATGATTCGTGATAATCATTACTTTTTTATTTTTCTTTTCTCGCTCCATTGTTCCTGTTCCACCTTCTACAATGCCGCTTCCACGGAGTACAGAAAAAATGGTGCCAAAGACGCACCGGATGTCCATCGCAAGTCCTGCTTTGCTTACGTACTCTCCGTCAAGCTTTGCTTTTACGTCTATCTCGAGTTCGTCACGTCCATTGATCTGCGCCCAGCCGGTAAGGCCCGGCTTTACATCATTTGCACCATATTTGTCTCTCTCTGCAATTAAGTCTGTCTGATTCCACAGTGCCGGTCTTGGTCCGACGACTGCCATATCGCCTCTTGCAATGTTGTAGAGCTGAGGCAGTTCATCTAAAGAAGATTTACGCAAGAAACGACCCACCTTTGTGATATACTGCTCCGGGTTATCCAAAAGATGCGTCGGTATGTCATGCGGAGTGTCAAGCCGCATGGAACGAAACTTATATAACTGGAAATATGACTTATGAACACCGACTCTCTTTTGTGAAAAGAATACCGGTGCCCGTAAGCCATCTTCTAACTTAATAGCTACCGCTATCGCCAGAAATACCGGCGACAGCACAACCATTCCCACTGAGCCAAGGATCATATCTACCATGCTCTTAGTTTTTAAATAATTTTTCATATGTCTCTATCCCTTTACTATAACCTGAGAAAATACAATTAGTATTTCTCCTCATACTCAACTCGTTTCTTTTCGTCATCTCAAATTCTATAGTTTTTCACTCTAGTTTCATATTTTATCACAATTTACATGATCTGGCAATTTTCTCTATATGATATGCAGCTTGAAAGATTTTGCAATCAGTTCTCTTTCGTCTCTGTAAATACCTCTTTTTGATTTACCGCACCTGTCTCTTCTTCCGGTTCATCAAACTGTTTTTCATAGCGGCTGTAATGTCTATATCCGCCATAACGACCATATCTTCCATAACGATAGCGTCCATAGTATCCATATCCATAACCATATCCATATCCACCACCCGTAGAGCGGTCGCGGTTTAATACATAACCCAGCATATGGATTCCACTCATCGAAATGTTCTCCACACCCATACGAATCTGGCGCATCTTTGCATAATCATAGCGGATCACATAGACTGCAGCATCCAGATATCTTGCAAGTACCGGCGCATCTGCAAGCATCTCAGAAGGAGCCGTATCAAATATTACAAGGTCTGCTTTCTTCTTTAAAATGGAAATGAGTCTCTCCATCTGCTTACTCTCAAGCAGGTCGGAAGAACTTCCTTCTGTCGTTTTGCCATACAGAATCTGCAAAGATCCCGGGCACTTCTCAAGTTCTACCGTTGTCATTGCTTCACTGATCTTCACCTTACCTTGAAGCACCGCCTGAAGTCCGGGAAATTCTCCTTCCTGATTCATGGCTTTTGCAACAGATGGTCTTCTCATATCACAATCTACAAGTATGACATTTTTCCCTAGTTTTGCCTCTATGATTGCCAGATTCACAGAAAATGCCGTCTTTCCTTCTTCCGGCACAGAGCTGGTGACCAAAAGCGTCTTAAACTCCTCTTCCTCCATCTGTTTCATTACCTTAATTCCGACCTTTCTGAACGCTTCCAGATATCCCTGCGGAATTCTTTTATTTAATACATTGACTGAATTATAAAAACTTTCTTTATTTCTCTTCTTTACATGTACTTCCGGCAATGTTCCAAGATCAACCAGATTCAAATGGGTCTTAATCTCCTTACCTGTCTTCACGGTACGTCTGGTAAGTACATAAAGAGACAGAATCACAAGACCAATAATGGCACCCTTAAGTGCCCCTCTCTTCCAGGAAGAAGAAATGACTCCCTGCTTTGTCGTATCATCCGGAACACCTGTTTCATCCAGGATCTTCAGAGTCGTATTTCCAAGTACGAACTGTGCCACTTCCGGATAATTTTTAATGACTGACTTTAATGTCTTATAGGAAAGTTCTGCATTCGTACCGGTAACGGATATCGTAAGCATATTCGTTCCCTCTTCCGCCTTAACAGAAATGGATCCCGGAACAGAGTCCAGCTTCATATCCTTAGCTACCACATCTTTTAGCACACCACTTGTCAGTATGTATGGGAAAACATCCGCCATCTGCTGTGCAGACGCATTGTTCTGGTAAGCCGGACTTCCATCAATTGTCGTTACTGCCACCGTCGCTGATGCCGTATAGACAGGGGTATAATTCTTTCTTGCTTTGATATAACTATTCAGTCCAAAAATCAATGCGAGAACCAAAACCAGCCACCACATTTTCTTGATTCCATATTGGAAACCACGAAGGAATTCAATCAGATCAATCTTCTCGATTTCACCCTGTTGTTCATTCCCAGATTTTTCTCTCATCTCATCCATGTCTGCTATACCTCTTTATTATTCGTATATTTCCCATAACGTCCATATCGCCCATATCTGCTGTAATGATCTCCCACCGGGCTGTCCGCGATACTCTGAAACGTCATGACACCATTTAAAACAACTCCAAGTACCTTGGTATGATTGTCACGGAAATCATCCATCATCTCGTTGATATCTTCTGCAAGTGTAACGTTCTGTCTGGCAACGACCATGACGGCATCTGCATGCTGTGCAAAAATCTGTGCATCTCCAATCATTCCAGATGGTGGTGTATCGATAATGACGTAATCCACAATCTTACTGCAGGCTTCTATAAGAACCGGAAGCTGTCTGTTTCCAAGCATCTCTGTAGAAGCAGAATAGGACACCTTTCCACCTATAAATCCAAGCCGCTTACGCTCCGTATTTAACAAAATGTTATTGGCACCTGTTCTGCCATTTAAGAACTCTCCAAGCTCATTTTCTTTTTTCGGACTCATTCCCAATAACAGATACTGTGCAGGGCATCTGATATCGCCATCAATCAAAATGACTCTCTTGCCTTTTTTCGCAAGTGTGATTGCAAGATTCCCTGCCACGGATGACTTTCCTTCATTCTCACAGACACTCGTAACTACCAGGATCTTACCGTTGATCTTTGACATATGGTATTCCACCCTGGCCGCAAGCATCTTAAAGCTTTCCACGAACCGGAAGCTTGCCAGAGGATTATCCACCAGAACTGCCTTCTTCCGGTGCTTAATCCATTCCTTTATCGTCTTATACTTCCATTCATAACTAATCGCTCCAAGACTTCTGGCATCGAGCTTTTTCTCTACTTCTCTTTCCTGCTTCACCGTATTATGCATATAAGACCAGATAGCAAATAACAGTATGCAGACAGCCATTCCCAGGAAGAATCCCTTCTTTGCCATCTCACCGTTCTGTGGTGGATTGACCGGTGCATACGGAATCTTCGGATCTTCCAAAACATCAAGCACTGTCGTTCCAACTGTATAATAAGAAATGCTGGTGTAGTTGTCCATCACCGTTTTGATAATATCAATCGAATCCTTTGGCGAATGTGCAGTAACAGAAAGGGTCAGTATATTCGTTCCATTTACAACATTGGCACTGATATCCGCATCAAGCTTATCCATATCCAATTTTTCACAGATTGTCTTCTTCATAATCGTACTTTCCAGAATCTTCTGGAATGTTTCTGCCATCGAATTGGCAGAAGAAAGATTATTGTATGCATTGGCATTCTCTCTGGATGTGATAACAAATGTTGCCTGTGTACGATAATTCGGAACATATATCATGCTGCTTGCCACATAAAAAAGCATTGCACCGGCCAGCGCTCCAAACAGGATGACCCACCAGTTTTTTAAAATATCACAAACCAATGAAATCGGTTCAAATTCTGTCTCCGTCTGTGCGGATGCATTCTCCCGATTATTTTCCATCTTCATTTCCCTCCACAACTACAAACATCTTTGTCACAGCCGTCGGAATTCCATCTCCGGTATACGAAAATTCTACCGGATATACTCCAGGCTCATTGTAATCCACCTTCGAATTCACACTAATCGACTCCATAACACTGGGATCTTCATTATACTGTGTAATCATCCCATTCTGTTCCAGTCCGACCACATAACACATCGGATCTATCATATTTCCAACAGTTGTATAAACAATATACTCCGATAACGCCGGATATTGCTTTATACTTTCATTCTCATTATCCGTAATCGTAATCTCAAACGATACCGAACAGACATCTCCCGCACTGTTGCTTACCTGTGCCGTAACCGGATAATCTCCCGGCTGCGGATTATACAGGCTGTCATTCATTGAAAGCTTCACCTGGCTGGTCAGGTCTCCATCGAGACAGTCTGTTGCACTCAGATAAGATACAAAGTCTGTATTCGCCGCTTCTGCCGCGCTACATCTTGGTGCATGAAGCATCTTAATCCGTGGTGGCGTATAATCACTATATTTCACCGTTCTTTTTAACGTTCCCATCTGGTTCGATTTATCAAAAACGACATAAGTGACGGTGCGTTCATTACCTGAAATAAAATGAGAGATGGAAGAAATACGAACTTCCTTCGTCAAATCACCATCCCTGTTATCCGTAGCCTTAATTCCCTTCATCAGTGCCTCTTCCTGATCATCATTGACACTGAGTACAAGCTCATCCTCACTACAGGTAATCACCGGAGGCACATGGTCTTCCACCATCTTCACCTTTATAAAAAATACAACGAATACCGCACATGCCAACACAAATATCAGACATATGGCTCTTCTCAATCTAATCATGTTTACTCCTTTAATCATAATAATATGGTAAAAATGGAAGCGGCTCCAATTCAAGTACCGGCTTATCCTGACAGATTCTGCCGGGATTGTCTCGAAACAGCACATCCAGATGCCGCTTTGAACAACATTCACTAAGTGCTTCATACGCATCCATCAAAAAAGGCGTCCGCTCCACCGCGCTGTGTGCATCACTTGCCACAACCGATACCAGATGGTGATGAAGCAGGCGGTATGATGTCTCCCTTGCCGACTCACCAAACCGTCCAAGAAAACTTCCCTTATTGACCTGAATGGCATATCCCTTCTTCCTCCACCGATATACAATCTGCGGATCATCCTGCACAAAATAATAACGCTCCGCATGCGCAATCACAGGCTTTGCACCAACTTCCCTTACCTTACCAAGAAGCCTCGTTGCAAAGTCCGGATCCTCATCAAATGCAAACTCCATCAGAATATAATGGCTCTGATTGATCGTCATTACCTTTCCATCTGCCATCTGCCGTGGCAGATCCTCTGTAGAAAATGCCTCCATCCCCGGAAAAAGCCTGATTGGAATCTTCTCTTCCTTAATCGCCCTTGCGGCCTGATTAAACGTATTCACATAATGCTCTCCAAATGCATTATCATACAGTCCCGGAATATTAAAATGCGGTGTTGCCACAATTTCTGTTACTCCGCTCATAGCAGCCAGCCTTGCCATCTCTATCGTATCTAAAATATCTACTGCTCCATCATCCATCCCCGGCAGGATATGCGTATGTATATCAATCATTTTACCACTCTCTACCTTAAAAATCCATTGCCATTTTTGCAGCTTCCTCTTCCGAAAGCTCTGTCACCCTGGTATCCATCACCCGGTATACCCGTCTGCACATATTTAACACACTTGGTCTGTGCGTTGTAACAATACATGTTTTGTTTGGTTTCTGTGTCATAATATTGCGAAGCACCCTGCGCTCCGTCTCCACATCCAGTGCGGAAGTAGCCTCATCCAACAGCAGCACCGGCGCATCTCTTAAGAGTGCCCTTGCAATCGACAGCCTCTGTGCCTGCCCTTCCGACAGTCCACGGCCACGCTCGCCCACATTGCTATTTATCGTGTCCGGACGCTTCTTCACAAAGTCCCACGCACACGCAATCTCCAATGCTTCTATCATCTCTTCCTCTGTCGCATCTTCCTTTACCATCCGCAGATTCTCTGCGATGGTTCCCGACAGAATCGTATTGCCCTGCGGAACATATGCAAACAGGTGTCTCGTCTCTGCATTTAGTACCACTTCCATGCCGCCTGCCGCAGACATCACTGCCTGCCCGCTCTGCGGATGAATCAGCCCCAGAAACATACGGATTAATGTTGTCTTACCCTCTCCGGAAGGACCCACCAGTGCAACAATCTCACCCGGCTTTGCCTCAAACGAAGAATCTGTGATCACACGCTCTTCCTTCACATAAGAAAAATCCACATCCCGCAAAGAAATGGAAAATCCATCTGCCGCATACGCATCAAGCACCGAACTCTCTGTAATATGTACTTCCTTTGGAAGCTCCACAAGCTCACGAATACGGTGCGCCGATACTGAACTGTTTAAAAATGTCGGAACAATCGTCACCAGATTATTAAATGCCGCCGACAGATTGCTTCTCTGCTGCAAAAACAATGTCATCGTACCATATGTAATATCATGCGTCCACAACCGGAACAGACAATATCCAAATGCAATAAACTGCACGACCATTCCAATTCCCTGCAGAACTACATTCGTCTTAATCGTAAAATAATTATACTTCAGGCTGTCATCCCGAAACCGCTTCTGCCACCATCTCATCTTCTTACTATAATGCGGCGCAATACCAAAAGATTTGATCGTATCAAAGTTATAAAACGTCTCGACCTCAAATCCCATCAGCTTACTGCTCGTCTCGAGCACCTTCTGGCTAAAGTCCCTCTGCTTCTTCAGCACCGTCCGTGACAGCAGCAGAAGAAACGGCGCACTGCCAAGCGCAATCAGAGCCATCACCCAGTCATAATGCAGGATGACCATAAATGTCGCCACCAGCTTATAAAGTGCGATGATAATAGTCGGAAGCCAGCTGATGGCATTGCTGCTGATCGTACGAATATCGCCATTAAAACGATTCAGAATGTCTCCATTGCTATACTTACTGATCTCCATCCAGTCCGCATCAATAATCTTATCAAAAATATCCGCCTGAATATCATTGTTAATATCAATACTAAGCTTCGTGGAAACCCGGTTAATCAGGCTCTCAAACAACAGACTGAACACCTGTCCGCCAACCATCACAAGAAACAGCACTGCAAGCTTACTCGTCTGATAACCCGTAATGATATCAATCAGATACTTACCCGCCACACTGCTCGCAAGTCCAAACGACGTACTTAAGATTCCAAGCACAACATAAAACAGAATCGCTCCCTTATACCTTGCGCTATACCCAAGAATCCATCTCCAGTCCTCTAAAATCTCCGAAAATGTACCATCTTTCCATCGTTTCTTTAATATTCTGACCGATTCAAACTGCGTCTTTTTCTCTCTCATGATCTGCCTCCTCTAAAAAGAAGCTTCGTATAAAGAGCCATCACCGGTCTTCGAAGCGGAATCATATGCAGCCACACATGACGAAAGAACTCCCACCAGAAGTCCCCCGGCTGTATCGTCTTTCCCTTTCTTATGACTTTCGTCACAACCGCAAAGATCTGCTCTTCTTCAACCGGTCCCTCGATCATACACTGCGCATCACCCACGATATAATACCCATCCGGCTTCACATGGTGAATCCTGTGCATGATATACTGTCCGTTTCTTCTTTTAAAGAACACCATATCGCCCTTCTTCAGTTTTGCCTCCGGCTTCCTAAAGAAGATCGTATCACGCTCATGAATCAGAAATGGCGCCATACTATTCCCTGCAATCCGCATGCTGACTTCCCGTCCCTCATCCGTCAATTGCTTCAGAACCGACACATATTCTCTTGTATCTATCACCTTCATATATCTGTCCCCTAATCTATCACATGATACTTCCGAAGAAGTTCCACACGTTTCTTTCCAATCTCTAAACTACTCTGATCCTCTGTATGCTTCCTGTCTGCCGCATATCCAAACAGCCGCATCACCCATGCCGCCGGAAGCAGCCACGGATACTTACAGAGCCACACATAACGCCCCTTCATATAAGAAACACCCGGAAACAACGATGACCAAACCGACGATGACGTCGCCTTTTTGCCTCTCCTAGCAGCTTCCAGCGTCATATTCGCGCTGTGCCTTCTCGCCATCGTGCTCCCGCCATACACACCGCCTTCCAGCACTACGGCGTTGGGCGGCATACAGTCTACACGTTCCTGCGTATAATCCACATATCCGGTTTTCTCCCAGGAGCATCCCAGATACTCTCTGCCAATCTTTGCCAGAGCACTGAAAAATGTATCCATCCGAAGCTGTGCAAGCTTATCCTGAATCTCTCTCCAGTCAATCCGCGTCGTGTAATGCTTTGCCATCATCACCATATCACAGACCTGTCTGATCCCAAATCCACTATGTAAAAAATGCTTAAAGCTATGGCAGATCAGATAAAACATATGGTCCGTCGGCGAAAGTGTCTTAATATCCACTCCCTCAATCTGCTCACAAATGCATCGGTCAAACGCCCCTGCAAATTCCTGATTCAGATGACCATATGCACCCTCGCCTTCTGCAAACAACGAAAAGTGAAGCTCTATGTATACCTGATTTCTCGGATTCAGATATGGAATCTCATACGGCAGATCCTTAGGATCCAGCTCCTGCCTCTTATATCCTTCCTCTAACAAAATGCGGTCAAATGTCTCAAACTCTTCCTTTCTAAGCAGCAGATCTTCATCCGCTGATATCCGAAAGTCCGGCTTTTTATAAAAAGACCGGCAAATCAGCCCCTTCACAACCAGCGGATGTACTCCTTCCTTCTGAAGCTTCTGATACAGCTCCAGAAAACCAGCCGTCCTTTGCACCTGCAGCATCACCTCCGCAATCGCACTCTTCTTCCACTTCGCAGCAAGTGGCGCATTCTCCTCTAAAAGAAGCACCGCATCTCTCCGGATCATCTCATATATAATTGCTAAAATCTTATGCATCGCAGCAAGGTCACACAGCTCCTTTAGCTGTGAAAACCTTTCCGGAAGATGGTATTCCTCATCCCCCTGCATAAAGCACCGAAGTGCCTGTAACAGCTCTTTTTGTGTATTCGTCATCGTACCCCTTTTTCCTGTTTCTGGTATTCTTTCTCCATCTCTTCTAGGAACACCTCTGTCTGCCGGCACAAATACTCCGGCTTCTTATAACTGCATCCGCCACCTTCCGCAATCGTAAGCGCCCCGCACATCATACACGCAAAACGCTTCTTGCAGTTCTTGCATTCAGATGGCAGCAAAATCTCATCCGTCGCCTGATAGATTGACTTCCATGCATCCGAAAAACCAATCTCAAATGGTCTGGCCACCGGCTCATTCATCATGCCACAAGGCGTCATTCGTCCGTCCCATGTCATCCAGAACGACGACCGTCCCGCCATACATCCCATCTTCTCATCCGGAGTACGCTCACACTCTTCCTCACCGCCCATAAAGTCATCTCTTCCTTCATGGAGTGCCTTCAATCGAATCTCAAACTCCTCCTTAGACAGGCGGTACTTATCCGCCATCGCTCTCGCTCTTCCAGCCTCTTCTGCTGTAAAACGCACCTCATCATCCGTCACGCCGTCCTTCGCACTACGTACCGGTGGGAACATATAAGTAGCCGCATTCACCTGGATCTCCCTGCTCTTGCCAAATGCAAAGATATCCTCCATATCATCCAGATTGTACTTCGTAAAGCTCGCATTGATATTCAAAAAAATGCCCGCATCGTGCATCAGATCAATCGCCTTCGTAGCTGCATCATATCCGGTTGGATGTCCACACAGCTTTTTATAAGTCTCATTTCCACCACCATAAAGTGTCACATTCACCTTCATCGGCGGATCCTTCTTTAACCACTCCACGGTCTCCTCATCAATCAATGTCGCATTCGTATTAATCGAGATCAGTAGCCCCAGCTTCTTTAACTCTGTATAAATCTGTCTAAAATCTTTTCTAAGAAATGGTTCCCCGCCAGTCAGCAGCAAGAAGAGCATTCCCTCTTTTGCACAGGCTTTTCCCATCTCAATCCATTCTTCTGCTGTATACTCTCTTCCCCTCGCCCGCATCTCTGCTTCACTCATTCGAATGTAACACATCCTGCAATTCATATTGCATCTCGGTGTCAATTCAAATGTACCGGAAAGCGGCACTTTATTGTGTGCCGCCTTCTGATACAGATATTTTCTAAGCTGTGCCTGCATTGGTGCTTGTTGTTTCTTCATGAACTTATTCCCCAATCTCTTTTAATTCTCAAGTATCTGTACTCCCATAATCTGACTGCTGTCCGGATTAAAATGTGCCGCAACTGCCTCTGCTTCCTTGCCTGCGCCCACATTTTCAAATGGTGTACGGTAAGTAATTCCGCCAAAATAAGCGCCGCCAATCTGTACGTACTTATAATATACATAAACTCTCTTAAGCTCTTTATCCGTCTTATTCTTCAGCGTAATCTTTCCATTCTCAGTCTTTAACTCTACCTTATCCTCTTCGAGTGTCGGCTGATCCATATATCCCGTAGCCGCATTGCCATATGTATAAGTATCTTTATCTGAAAACTCCCGCTTATTGCTCTCAAGTACCAGCGTAGAAGTTCCCGCCGGAAGATTCGTCACCTTAAAACTCGCCGTCTCATTGCTATTTACCTGAAAATCAATCAGCGCAACCTGAAGCATCTGGTCAGAATTGTTCGTAATCAGCATCGCTGTTACGTTCTTTGTCGCCTCGTCACTTCCATCTTCTATAAAAGAACCGGAATAAGCACCGATGGACTCAACCGTGAGGTTCGAATCGGAAAGAACGATTTGCTCTGCTTTTTCAGTTTCCTTAGAATTATCGTTTTTGTCAGAGTCTCCTACTTTAGCTGAATAACCTTGAATCTTACTAACATCCAAAGTATCCTTTCCAGGTTTTACAATTTCATATTCGTTGGTTTCTTTTGTTTCTTTCAGTGAAGAACTCTTATTTGCCTTTAATGCAAAAAGTATTACAACTCCCACCACTATTATAGCTATTGCAACAGCAATTATAATCCCTAATTTCTTTTTCTGTTTCATCGTGCCCTCCATTTTTCTCATCTTTTTATCTTTTACTATAAACTATCTTCCAATAAATTACAACTTTTCTCCATCCCGAAGTGTATGCCTGTTTGCTTAACTTCTAAATTTAATCATATACGAAAATAATATATATCTTCACGTCTTGATTTTCAAGCAAATTTTGTGTGTTTTCACATATCTTGCAGAAAAAAGAGAACTATCTATGTATGATAATTCTCTTTTTAGGGGTATTTTATTGTTTATAACACTTGCAAAATCTCGTTTTTCACCGTATTTACTGCGTCCTGATCCGGGCGACATGAGAGATGATAAATGGGAATCTGACACGCTGCATCCATCAAAAGATCTGTCATCTTTTCCATATACTCTTTATTCCATGTATTCATCAATGTTTCACGGAACAACGGAAGAAATGCTTCTCGCCCATGTAATCTGCGAATTACGTTATCCGGTCCCTGCTCTATTACAACAATCGCCTTAATTGGTGCCGACTCATTTCGATATATGCCAGATGAACCGGCGTAAGGCGAGCCAAAACCGTAATATTTGCCATCTATTTTCCTTATAATCGTTCGGTCTCCATTATAGATATCTGCATCCTCATATTTCTTCCATAGGTCAGCCTGAGTGGATTTGCCTGTTCCGGATGGTGCTGTGAACAGGATGCCGTTGTTTTGCCATGATATGAAGGATGAATGGAGGATAAACGCCTGATGATTGATAAGGACATCTTCAAACGCAAGATAATTCCAAATATTAGTACGCACAAAAATCTCATGTTCTGCTTCCATTTCTTTAGGTATAGACAACGTAATATCAGCCTTTTCGTTTTCTGAATACAAATATGTTTCTAATATTTTTTCATTATACGGTAATGTTTTTACTCGAATATATGTGTCATTCTTATTTATAACTCTAAAATCTTGCTTATTTACTACACATTCATTTTCTAGATTCATCTGCCCTATTCTTATTTTATATACTACACTTACTTGACTTGTTTGCTCTATTTTAAATGGCATAAGCTGTTCTCCCACAAATACTGGTATTCGGGAACTCACAAGCAGATTAAGTTTTGCTACATTAAAATAATACTTATACATCTTAACTCCTTAAACACAAATAGTGAGAGCAATAAATTGCCCTCACTATATTTAATTTCTCTAATCCCTATGAAGAGAAAACAACCTGTGCACTTGCTGAAGTATGGTAGCATAATTGAGTTCCATTATAGATAATCTCAGAACCATCCGTAAGAGGTTTTTGACATCCCTCTTCCTTTGTAAAGTATTTTGCAAATCTTAAATCATCTACACTTACTTTCATACCATTTGCATACTCAAGACTACATCCTGCGATATGTTCAGATAATGTAAAATCTTCAATAATCACACATGGCTTTTTATATATTTTTTTCATCACATTCATCTCCTTTTTATCGTTTCACGTTCATTGTCGTTGAAATATATTCCTCTGACTCTACTCCGTTAACAACATATCGAATCTGAACTGGGAAATTTCCTATTGCATTTGGAGCTTTAAAGGTCAGCCAGTATTTATTATTATCACTTTTGTCCCTTGTCGTTTTTACTGAAATAGCTGTCTCTTTTCCATTTGCATTTACATAATACATTGTAAACTTTGGCTTTTCTGTTTCAAAGACATCCTTGCTCAGGACAACCGCATGTTTGTCTGTATACCACTGTCTTCTATTCAGATTAAGCTTACTAACAGAAACAAATACTTTTTCCTGTGTTGCTGATTCTGTTTCAATGTATGTGCCCACAATTTCATCATCCTCTAAAGGATTTGTGATGGTATATCCTTTGTATTTCAGATTTGTAAATGATAAAGATACATTACCTCCAATTGGATCAATATCTCCTAATATAACAACAAGATACTTATTATCAGCCAGTTTGATACAATTCTCTACTGGAATCTTATAATACATTGCTGTACTTGAGCTGACCGTCGCAATCTCTTCTACATCATCTAATTCACCATTCCATATCCGAAGTGGAAGTGATGCATCCTGTGCTACAGCTCCTGTGCTGTCTGTATTAGATAATTTTGCCTCAATCTGAATCGTACTGTCGTCTCCCGGTGTACCATTTGCTACAAATGCTATCATCGCTTCATCATCCAGATACATTTCATTATTTGGTCCTGCATGAAGGTATGTAAGCAATGACTTTGTTGCATCTGCCCCTGCTGTCTCATTATTTTCTATTCTTGTAGCTCCCATAGCTGCAAAATTCAGTTCATCGCCATATGTCAGTAATGCTGCTTTTGCTCCTTCGATTGTCTGACTGGTTATGGTGTCTCCGGTATCTTTGTCTTTAATACCACTTTCTGTGATATTTGCATTTGCTCCGATTACGAGGTCACTTATCTTGGTGATGGTTACATCCTTTTCATTTGCAATGTAATTGCTGTCAGCTGTTGTTCCCATTGGATTGTAGATACGGACACCATCCAGATATACAATACTAGATTTTGTAGTTGTTTTTGCACCCAGCGTAATCTGGTAAGTACCATACTCAAGTCCTTCTTCATGAATGACTGGTATCTGGTATAATGCACCATTTGCATAATAGGTATCAACAGAAATTGTTTTCACCAAATCAAAATTTTCACCATTCTTTTTCTCAATGATACATACAATACCTGCTGTATTTGACGTTCTTGCAATAATATCGAATCCAGTTCCCTTGAATGTAAAGCTTGCTGTTGTGTTATAACCATCAGCTGTCATCTTTGTAGAGCTTCCAGCGCTGTCACCGTTTCCTGTTGCATATGCATCGTCATGTCCATACTGTTCTGTCTGTCCATTGCTCTGTGTTAACTCTACAGATGTTCCTTCTGTACTGGTTGTTCCTGAGTAAACAATCTTTGCAGTTCCATCAGTATTTGTTGAACCTGCATTAAAGTTATCTTCATAGTAAACAACGTTTGCCGGCATTACTGTAACATCTGCTGACATTACAACACCATCTTCTGCAGTCTCTACTTTTGTCTTATCTTTACCCAATACTGTTGTTTCATATGAAGCAGTTTCCTGCTTATCCATAAATGCTGTTGGATTAAACTCAACTTTTTCTTGTTCGCTCAACTTCGCACCAGGTAATTTATTTCCTTCATCATCTGTCAGCTGCGTTAATTCTGTACCTGTTGTTCCAGTAATTGTACTCTGTGTTAATTTTTCTGTATTTAATGCTGTAAATTTAGCAGTTCCACCTTCCACATTCTGATTAAACAAGTTATCATTTTGGAACATGCCTACTCCATGTGTTGTATCTGCCAGATCTGACTTCAAGCCATAATCAAAGACATACACATCATTCGAAACAGCATATGAATATACAGTAATTGTACCACTCACATCACCCTTTGCGTTTTTGCCTGTGTAGGATGCTGTGTATTTTTCATTTGGAGTTGGTGCATTAAATCCTTTTGTTTTGTTATAATTAAGCCCATTAGTTAATAGCTTCACTTCATAATAATCACTTGTAACTTCTTCTGGCCTATATAGTGTATCCTTTTTTGCTTCAACATAGATAACTTTATCAATTACTTCACTATGTGTCTTATTTGTTACAGATGCTTCAGCTTTACCACCAGGTGTAATCCTTCCTGTCAGATCCTTATCCTGTGTTTCATCCCGTTCCCAGATATCTGTATCTGCAGGTGTATCTTCTGTAATCTGATAAGTAGCGCCTGCTGGAATACCTTCAAATGTAACTGTTTCACCAGCGGATAACTGAAGCTGTCCAGCTGTTGCTGTTTCAGTCGTTTCTGTACTTGATTTATTTGATGTATATGCAAGATTATAAGCTGAATAATTTTCTCCACCATTCAGATCCACTAAAACTTTAAATCCAAACTTTGCTCCATCTGGTGCTGTACCTGTATAATTCTTTGTCAGAGTCAGTGTACCAGTTTTTGGTGTATTAATGAAGTTTACATTGTAGTTTGCCTTGCTAAATTGACCTTCATCTTTACCAAAATTAAATTTTGCAACTTTGTCATTGCCACTATATACTGGTGTCTTTTGTTCTTCTTCTGTTTTATCTAAATCTGTAACATACCATCTGGTTTCATAATTATCATCCGCTGTCTCAGTGATGTTAAAATAGTCTCCCGGTTCAAATGCATCTGTTTCATCATCATTTTCGAATGAACTTGCATACTGTTTATCCTTTAATGTAATCTTTCCATCTCTTCCTACTTGTCTATCATGTGTAGTTTTACCATCGTAGAATGAATAGTTTACACCAGATACATTTTCTAAATTCTCTTCTGATGTACCTTTTTTCATTTCGAAATTAAATGTATCCTTATCTGCTACTGCAGTCTGTAAACCTTTATTTACATTCTTTGTATCAACCTGCTTACTTACACTAAGACCTGAAGGAAGTGGGCTGATTGTAAACTGAATCTTCATATTTGAATCGTGCATACCACGTTCCATATAGAACATTGTAAGTGTATGAACTTTTGAAGGATCCTTAAAAGTATCTGCATATTTTTCACCATATTTATCAGCAAAATTCAAAGTTTCCTTAGCTGAAGATACTGTAGAACGCTCCGTTGCATTGTTCCATACATAATTTTCCAGACTCTGATTCTGATAACTAGTGATCTCATTGCTTGGCTTATCGCTCATTTGTTCTGTACCAGTAGTTGCCTTTGCCGCATTGTCTACTGTTGCTGTCAAATTTTTAAAGTCAATAGAACCTGTTGCCATTGCATGAGCACCACCCATATCCAGAATCAGCTTTCCATCAAGGAATACCCACACATCATCGTCACCTGTGAAATCAAATTTGATTGGTTCTCCATTTTCCTGTCCGTTAATGGTACCATTATCATTAATTGTAAATGGAATGGTAAACTTTGTACCAAAGCCAAAGTTTCTTTTTGCCTTATTATCTGCATCATCTTCTTTATTGAATGGGTAATATCCTTTAGACCCATCATTATTATAAATATGACTGTCACTCTGTTTAAGTTTCTTATTGTCTGAATTAGCCCAATCAATATAGACTGCCTTATCACTTGCAGAATCATATGAATAAGTTGTAACAGAATTCTCTGTACTTTCCGTAAATGGGAACTGATAGTCAGAGAAGTATTGCATTACCGGCTGATTACCGATTATTGCATCGTTTGACTCAGCAAATTTCTTTGAGAAAAATGGGAGTTCTTTTCCATCTAATCCCATAAGTGCATCACCTGTACCTAACGTATCTTGAACAAGTCCCTGTACGGATGCCGTCAAATTCAGGTTCTCTTTTCCATCCTGGTTGTGATAAGCTAATGCAACATTGGCTGTAGAATTCCATCTTGATAATGGTTCATATACTGAACCTCCAGTAGTACTTCTTCCAACACGGTTATTGGTAAATAACAATGAACCTACATACAATGGAATTGTTCTACTATCTTTACCAAACTTATTAGAAATCATAGAGTTGAAGTATGAGAATGCAACTCCGTTTCCTTCGTTCCTGTCACCCAGTGTATTACCTTGGTTATTGCTACTATAACCACTTGTATCACCTGCATCAATACGAGAATCATTAAAGTAATCTACCAAATCAGCTTTTGCATAATATGTACCAGTCTTCGTTTCTGGCTGTGGGGTATAGGTGCCGCCCCACTCATAGCTGTTTTTCCAATCTGTAACTTTTACAAGGTTTTTTGTTTCATCATTATCATTTCTGTGTAATTCCCATGTAAAATTATCACTACGCCAATTTGTTCTATATACATACATCTTCCAAGTATTACATGGTAACGTAATACTCCACAGATGATTATTCGTTGCATCTGATACCTTTGTCATGGTTTGGGATTTATAAACAACATTGGTTCCGTATTTGTATATTTCTACGGTAATCGTTGTATCGGTATCCCAATAATTTCCACCTAACGACTTAGATGCATCCAAATAAAATGTTTGACCAACATTATTCGATTCATTACTTGCCGCTTTTACGGGCTGTACTTGCTGCACAGGTATCACGCTAACTACCATCAAGATGGTAAGGATGATTCCGAGCAACCGTTTCTTAAATTTTTTTCTCATACTTTCCTCTCCCTTCCCTTTAAATTGAGTATGATCAATAAGTTATTTCTACTGCTACGTGAAAACATAGTTTTAGCAATAGATTTATTCTAAAATATTCTAAAGTTTTTTTGATGAAAATACAATAGGTAAATCGTCTCAAAAATGTTATATTTTGTATAATTTGTAGATTTTTTTATATATAATCTAAAAAATTTGATATGATTTGGTAATTTTCCTACTATACATATGAAGCCATCTTAAAAAATAAACATTGAGACTCGTTTTCTCATACACCTCTATTTCAATATCCCGGCCTCTTTAATGCGGTCCAAAAATTCCTGCACATCCGCCTTCACGGTCTCCTCATCGGCATCGTACTCATCCAAAATGCCCTTCACAATATTTTCAAATGTCGTCTCCTCCTGCAGCATCTTCCAGATAGAAACTCCCACCTCATTGACCGTTATCATTCCGTTAAAATCAAGCACCGTTTTACCGGTTGGGATAATCACATAATCTCCTGCAATTTCTCTTAATACAAATCCATCGTCTACTCTCATTTTTTCTCCTCATTCTTTCTAGGATATTTCGTCTTTCTTCCTATATAATATAGCATGTCTGCTTCGCATCATCAAGTTTGAGTTGATTTCTCAATCTCCACCACAGCCACCTCCGGCAGATTATTCACCCTCGGCAACGGCTCGTTGGCGCTTCCAAGCCCACTCGACACGAACAGATGCAGCCGGTCCTTTTCATACATGCCATGCACATACTTTGGAAAATATCCCTGGTCTCCGCCAAACACTCCCCCCGCAAATGGCACGACTACCTGTCCACCGTGGTCATGTCCGCTCACAACCAGATCCACATCCCACACCGACGCCGCATCTCCAAATATAAAGGAATCCGGTCTGTGCGCCATCATAATCTTCAAACGTTCCGTATCCTGAAAATCCATCAGAAAATTCTTCACATCCTCCGGTGCCGCAGCCGCCGAATCCTTTCCATCCGCTCCAAATGCATAGGAAAACATCCCCCCAATCCGCAGCTTCGTCCCGCGAATATCCATATCTACATACTCCTTATCCAGAAAATGTGCTCCCGCCTTCTCAATCTCCTTCGGAAATTTCCAGTCCGTCTTCGCCATATAAGACTCCTCATGATTGCCAAGTGAATAGCACACCGGCGCCAGCTTACTAAGCTGCTCCACCAGCTTCACCACAACCGTCGACTCCGTCGAATCCTGATTCACAAAATCCCCCACCATCAAAATAATATCCGGCTCCTGCTCCCGAATCTTCTCCACCAGCTTCACATTATCCTTTCCAAACTCGTGCTCATGCAGATCCGAAATCACTACCGCCCTCACCGGGTCCACAGCCTTGTCCGTCTCATACGAAAATGTCCTGACCTTCAAAACATTGTATGACAAAAAGATGCTCGCAGCCGTGATAAGCGCAATGAGGAGAATGAGTGAAATTGTTATCTTTAAATACTTGTGTTGTTTCATGGTGATCACCTTCTTGCGTGAAACTTTATTTCAATATTTTACCACAATCAAGGCAGTTGTGCATCTGTTATAACCAATTTACTTTTACATAATCCCCCTATTTTGTAAGCGATGAAGCCCTGTCCTACTGCCAATGCCTGCAATTATCTCAACAAAAGAGGAAGCAACCTCCGAGTTCTCGCCCAAAGATTGCTTCCTCTAATTTACATTTCACTACAATATTAGCTCACAAGCCATTTTTTTACAGTTTCCTCATCAAAATCCACACATTCAGCTATATCTTCTATTGAGTGACCTTTTTTCTGAAGTTTTAAAGCAGTTACTTTTGCCTGACGAATTCTGCCTTCTTCTCGACCTTCTTCTCTGCCTAACTCTCTGCCTTCTTCTCTGCCTAACTCTCTGCCTTCTTCTCTGCCTAACTCTCTGCCTTCTTCTCTGCCTAACTCTCTGCCTTCATTTTTCTGTTCTTCCCACGCCTTACACATATCAATCACCTCGTCTTTCTCATCTATGTCTATATCCGTTCCTGCAAACAGGTTGATTGCCTCGACTGTCTCTCTGTCCACCCTGCTAAACTTCTCGTCATTCTGCAGCACTTCCTGCATTTTTTCCTTATCATACGCATTCTTCAGTACCTCGAAAAGCTGCCTGATGGATGTCCTGAATCCTGTAAAATCTGTTATCTCCCTCGGTGCCAGCAGATTAATCCTGTAATCCGGTATGAATGGCAAAAGCTCCTCATCCACATCACCAAACATATCTGACAGCTTCCTTGGACCATCCCATTCTTTTGTTCCGAGATACACTGTAATCGTAATTACAGGAATCAGCTTATCCTCTTTCGTAAATCCCGAGAGAAATTCATCAGAAGTTGCGGTATCCTTTTCCCTGCGGTGCTTTTTGGCTGTTTCCTTTACCTGATTGCCGTATGCCATCACATCATAAAACATGTTTTTTACAGGTATGGCATAGTGTATATCCGACTGATTTTCTACTCCTATCAGTACGACATATGATTTGCCGGTATATTTGATGCTGGCATTTTTGAAGATGTCCCTCATCTTCTGCATCGCTATGGTCTTTTTGTCAAGCCCTAGTGCGGTCAGAACCTCTGTCGTGTCCCTTTCCTTAAGGTTTTCCGGCAGGATAACCTCTCTTCCTCCATACAGTATATTGTTGCACAGATCCGCAAACCTGGCATTATCTGCAAAGTATTCCTTTGCCATTGAGTCCTTTGCGCTCAATCCTTCTCCTCCTGTTCTCTTGTGTGAGCAGGAAAATTTGATGCCAATGAGCGTACAATGGTACAATTTATGAAGTATACATGTGCTGTCCTTCTTTATGTTTACACTCTGTATACATTTCATCTGCCTTTTTTGACTGCATTTATCTATTTCTTACTATATTTTCTGCATTCTGTCTACATACGGCATTTCAATTTTCCTGCTGTTGATTGGTAATTAAAGCATCGAAAACTTCCATGTCCTTTGTAGAATAATGCGAAGTGGTCTGCCCTCTTCAAAGTGGTGTGCACCTGTAAAAAAACTGTCATGTGGTGCCGCTTACAGAAATATAATGCTTTGAGTTGATTGTAGCATAGAGGCAGTGCTTTGTCATCAAAATTTTTTCTTTTGATACCAAGAGCTTCAATCATCGGCATCAAGGATTTGTTCGCCAGTTTCCTTATCATATAATGTTGCTGTAAGTTTGACATTACCAGCATCTGGAGAGATGTTGAATAATTTTACTTGGTCTTTAATTACAGCATTTTCAGGGGTATTTATATAAAATATACAATAAATTTAATTCAATTCTAAAAAGTAATGATTCCGAGTGCCTGCAGCAACAGTATAAGCAGGAATGCCGGTGCAATAAATTTAACCATGATTATATAAAGCCCTTTTCTGGTGAATTTGCTGCCTCCGCGTGTCACCTCATCTATTATTACCTTTGGACTTACTATCCAGCCAACGAGGATACATGTGGCAAGTGCAACGATTGGCATAAGCACATTGTTGCTTACATAATCCATGATATCAAGTATCTGTCCGACTGTGCCGTTTGGAAGCTTAACCTCCATATAGAGCTTATTGTAGCCAAGGCAGACTATTATCTCTGCAATCAGACCGTATACCGTGACTAAAATTGCGCTTTTTCTGCGGCTCCAGTGAAATCTGTCTATAAGACTCGATACAATAGCCTCCATAATTGATACAGACGATGTGACTGCTGCGAATGCAACTATCATGAAGAATATCAGTCCAACGATATCTCCTGCTATTCCCATTTCATTAAATACCTTTGGCAGTGATATAAACATAAGCCCCGGTCCTGCTGACATGCCGTCACGACCCATAAATACATATACTGCCGGAATGATCATAAGGCCTGCAAGGAATGCAACAAGTGTATCAAAAATCTCGATCTGGTTGATTGAGCCCATGAGCTTTGATTCCTTCTTGACATACGAACCATATGCAACCATGATTCCCATAGCTACACTGATTGAATAAAAAAGCTGACCGAGCGCATCAACAAATACGGTGAAAAGCTTTTGCATTGTAAGCCCCTTGAAATCCGGAATCACATAAATCTTAAGTCCCTCAAGACCACTTCTTACTGTGCCCGACGCATCCTTATAATGAAGCGTCAGTGAGAAAATTCCGATTGCAAAAATAAGCACAACAAGGATAGGCATAAGCACCTTGCTGAACCGCTCGATGCCTTTATTGACTCCACCAATGACAATTGCTGCTGTTAAAAGCAGATAAACCACTCCGAATATGATTGGTGCCCACTGGCCTGTGATAAAGCCTGTGAAATATCCGTCCGCAACCGCATTCTTACCGCTTCCTGTAATGAAAATTGTAAAATACTTTAAAACCCATCCACCTATAGTACAGTAGTAAGGCAGAATAATAGCCGGTACTA
>ERZ780154.365-NODE-365-length-37943-cov-40.2272_pt1 | contig 37943 bp, 33 predicted proteins | sample MGYA00511568_ERZ780154 | MGnify/ENA primary metagenome ERZ780154 (study PRJEB29588, sample SAMEA2142525) | human gut metagenome | biome: human gut; feature: human-associated habitat; material: faeces | place: Denmark | collected 2008/2010 ...
GTTTGTCAATGACGGACAACTTGCTATTTTTTGATTTTATTTCGAACTCACGTTAATATAGGATTAACCCAGTCTGCCAAGCATAATATAGGAGGCAATAAGCATGATGCCATAGATCAAATTTTTGATGGTGATGTATTCGAAAGCAAAAATAGATATTGGCAGTTATCACTTGCTTATGTATTTTAGTCAGATAATTGCGGATCGTTTTTAGCAATGCAAAACTAAAAAGCGGCTTTTATTATTGAGAAGGTTTGTAGTAAAACATCCAATAAAAGAGTCTGAATAACGAAGTGATTGCATCCGTGTGTGGAAAACACACGGATAGCATGAATAAATAATCTTTTTTTGCAAAAATGAAATTATATATTCTGATTCAACAGTTATTGAGAAGAAAATTTGTTCAATATTTTGTTCTTTTCTTCATTCTGATTTCAATTATAGCCGTCATTGCAAGTTCATTTGAAGAAATGGCCACATACAAAGTACTGTTATTCGGCATTACTTATGTATCTTCTTTTATTTTTCTTATTGAATACACAGCCCGTATCGTATCTGCACCAGCACTCTATCCCGGTATGAAAACAGCAAAGGCACGTCTGAAATATACATTCTCTTTTTATGGTTTTGTTGACTTCGTGGCAGTACTGCCTTGTGTTCTTACCTATGCATACTGGGATACGGAAGTCGTTCATGTCATTATTTTACCCTATATCTTCATTATTTTTAAGTTAATACGGCACTCGCGATCTTTCCGAATTATCGGTATGGCTCTTGCTTCTGTCAGAGAAGAACTTGAAACAGCCTATACAGCTAGTTTCATTACAATTTGCTTTTCCGCCATTTTGATGTATTATATTGAAAGGAATGCACAACCTGAAGTCTTTAAAAATATCGGTGACGGAATCTGGTGGGCCATTATTACATTTGCTACAGTCGGATATGGTGACATTTATCCCATTACCTTTTTGGGGAAATTATTGGGTTGTATTATTTGTCTGGTAGGTGTGGCAATGGTAGCCATTCCGACCGGTATCATTAGTTCTTCTTTTATCAATATCGTACAAAAGAAGGAACAAAGAGAGAAATTCAATAAGGAAGAGGAGAATAGATGATAATAAAGTTCCCCAAAAACAACTGTTGGGGAGTATATTCTTTTCTTATAGATAATTTCTATAGTCATATGAAAAACTTTGGATTCTTAAAAATAAACCATATAGTCTTTAGAATGTGCATAACAAAAGTCTGCTTGAGGTGACAACGAACTTATAATTGTTATATCTTTGCATTGTCATTGTTGAAGCAATGATAAAATAAATAATCTTTAATCAAAACTTATGATTATGAAAAAAAGTATTTTAACCGTATTGTTTGCGTTAATCTGTACTATGGGATTTTCGCAGGTGTCTTTTAATGTAAAGGCTGGTCTTAACCTTAGTAGTTATATTGGTGAGAATTCAGATCACTCCGAATTTAAACCCGGAGCACGTATCGGAGTGGGGATGGAGTATCAGTTTAATGATATGATATCTTTACAGCCTTCATTGTTTTTTTCGCAAAAGGGGGCAAAATATTCAAGTGGATTTGACGGAAATATAATAGATGCTGATGCTGATGTGAAAATTAATCAGCTCTATCTTGAATTGCCTGTTAACGTACAGTTTCGTTTTAATATTGCAGATAACACCAACCTTGTCATCGTGACAGGCCCTTATTTGGCTTGCGGAGTAGGTGGTAAGGCTAAATTCGATGGTGACGCATCCGTTGGAGGCATCCATATTAATGGTGATGACAAAATAGATACATTCGGTGATGACGGACTGGATTACAACAGATTTGATGCAGGATGGAACATCGGTCTGGGTGTGGAGTTCGGAAAGATTCTCGTAGGTCTTGATACCCAACTTGGTTTTTGCAAGGTAATGGATGGCGATGCCCCCCATAATGCAAATATAGGCATTACTTTAGGATATAAATTCTAAGCAAACTCTTTCATACCCCCTCTCTAGTCTGTGCTGGTTTGCATGGTTTTGAGAGGGATTTTATTATAATTTTCACAACCGATGTCAGTTCTTGGCGAAAGTAAGAAAATAGCAGTAAGGTGGTTGAAAAAGTTAGAGACATTCAGAAAATAATATAAAGGCCACTTTACCACCATGTATGCAGGTTATTTTATCATTATTGCCAGCAAGAAACCATTTAAAACAATCATTGGGAAGGAAAAAAGAAGTAGTTTTTTTATCAAAATGTAAAATTAGACAGTATCTAAACTCTCCATAAAAAATTGTGTATTGCTTTTTTATATTTATATTTGCAATTTCAATAGTTTTATTGCCAAATGGTTTTAATATGAAACGAATTCAAGTACTGTTATTATTTATAGTCATTTCTTGTTCCATGTTTGCACAAGACAGGCTTTCTCTGTTCATAGGCAGGGCGAACAAGTATGCAGCTGTGGAGTTATCCGACTATCGGAAACGTTTATGCGTAGAATATAATATATCTAATCAATTATTGGATGATTATTACAGAAGATGTGGTAGTAATTGGGGGAATGTCGGTTTAGCTCTTGAAATAGCAAAGACTTCCGGCAGGCATATGCGGGAGGTGTGTGACTATTACAAGCGTTACCACCGGAATGGTTGGAATCGTATATTGGTAGAGATAGGCATAAAACCAGGGTCGATGTACTATGATCCATTTTATGACAGGATTCGTTATCATAGCGAATGCTGGCGTGAACATTATTGCTCTTATTGTGACCATCATGATAAGCATCATCGCAAGCATTATAAAAAACACAAGCGTCATAAACATCATAAATGGCACGATGATGACGATGATTGGGATGATGACGATGAAGACGATTAACACACTTATATATTTTTAAAAATGAAAAAGATCTTTATTTTTTTAGGACTGATGTTTGTCATGTTGAGCAGTACCTACGCTCAAAAAGGCAGACAGGCAATTGGATTTGGATTAAGTTACGGAACAGAAATTGAAAGTGCTGGACTGGGAATTAAATACCAGTACAATATCACTAATCCTCTCCGTATTGAACCTTCATTCAATTATTTTTTTGAGAATGACAATGTAAGTATGTTGGATTTAAATGTGAACTTCCACTATCTTTGTCCGGTAGCTCAAAGTGTCAAACTTTATCCGCTGTTTGGTCTGACCATGTCCAACTGGATGTTTGACATGCATGATTTGGATGTTGACTGGGATGGAGACCACGTCCATGTTGATAATGGGGATAACCATAATGAATTCCGTATCGGGGTTAATCTCGGAGCCGGGGCGGAATTCGCTTTGGGACGTAACTGGGCTATGAATGTTGAATTCAGATACCAATTGGTTGATGATTTTGACCAAGGGGTTATTAACTTCGGAGCTGCTTATCGGTTCTAAAAACATATCAATGTGTCAAAACGAAAATGACTGCTCCTAAAAGTTACAGATAGTAATTATAACACTTAAAAGGGGCGTATCAAACTCTGTCTTGAGTAATGATACGACCCTTTCTTTAGTCTTTTAGGATGCTTAAATTTCAGATTATAAGTTTATGTTTTCAAAAACTGAGTTTTGTCTCTTGAACTTTATTAAAATCACTATTTCTAGGTATTTCAGAATCTCTTTCAAACCTTTTACTTTGCAGCAAACAAATTAAATGATTTGCTGTATGAAAAAAATGGGTATAATTTATGGTTCCTCTACTGGAACTTGTGAAAGCATCGCACAGACAATAGCTGAAAAATTAGGTGTGGCATCAGTTGATGTAATTGATGCAAGTAAAATTACCACAGAAAAAGTGGAAAGTTATGATATTTTATTGTTAGGGACTTCTACTTGGGGAGAGGGTGAATTGCAAGATGATTGGTATGACGCCATTAAAATGATAAAGACTGCAGATTTGAATGGTAAAATAGTTGCTCTCTTTGGCTGTGGAGATTCAGAATCCTATTGTGATACATTTTGTGACGGTATGGGAGTTATATATGACCAGTTAAAGAATTCAGGTTGCACTTTTGTGGGGGCAGTTTCTGCCGATGGGTATTCGTATTCATCTTCTATAGCGATAATCGATGGGAAATTTGTAGGTTTGGCTCTTGATGACGTGAACGAAAGTGGCAAGACTGAAGAACGTATTAACAGTTGGGTTGAAGAAATAAAGAAGAACCTGTAATTTTGACAATTGCCTTATGATAGCTTCAGACATAAACCCGGTAGAATTGAAAGTATTTCTGAATCATATTTATGAATTAAAAAAAGGAGTACGTCAGATGGTACTCTATACTACCAAGAGGAAGTATGAAGATTTTGCTGTAAAACGGCTGATCAATCAAAAGATTAATTACATAATCCAGCCCGTGGGAAATGATAAAATAAACCTGTTTTTCGGTAGAAAAGAATGCATTAATGCCATTCGTTTCCTAGTGAATCAGCCACTGAACAAATTGTCACCCGAGCAGGATTTTATTCTTGGAGCTATGCTGGGGTATGATATTTGTGCACAATGCAAACGTTATTGCGACCGTAAAGTATAATAATCTCAATTTCACGTAGTTTTAAATGTAGTAGTAAAGGGGTGTCTGAATAATTTTCAGGCATCCTTTTTCACTTTTTATGTGAACCATCTTTTTATCTATTTTGTTGCATTATTAGCATAAACCTTAAAAATGAGAAGATATGGGTAAAGAAGAAAAGAAAAAGATGGAACAAAAGGATGAGCTGACGAATAGTGGTCAGCGGTTTCCTGTTGAACAAGTGTCCAATACTGGTAAGCCTACCAAGAAGCAGGTGAAAGCAGCGGTAAAAGAGTTGAATCCTGACGTGAACAGTTTAGGAAGTAGAGGATAATTTAAAATTGAAAACAGTAATGGATATAACTGGAAAAATAGAAGAGGTAAACCAGTCGGACTCATTATTGCTGGTTGTGTTTTATGCGGATTGGTCTCCCCATTGTGAATGGATTGAACCGCTGTTACATGAATTTGAAAAACCGGTCAATATTGTAAGAGTCAATATAGAAAGTAATCGGAAAGTAGCCGATGCCTATGAAATAGAAATAGCTCCCAGCTTTGTCCTCCAACGTAAAGGCAAGATGTTGTGGGAGAAAACTGGTGAAGTATTTCCAGGAGAATTAAGGGATGTCATTGAAATGTTCAAGAATTGAGATCTGTACATCCAGATTTAAAAAGTTCCGTTGGTATACAGCTACGGGACTTTTTTTCTTGTAGGCAGTTTTGTACAATGGAAAACATATCGTACCTTTGCCAAACAATTGATTAAATTTAAGAATATATGTTCAGAAGTCATACTTGCGGAGAGCTCAGACTTTCCGATGCAGGCAAAAGTGTAACGTTGGCAGGTTGGGTACAGCGTGCACGTAAAATGGGAGGGATGACGTTTGTCGATCTTCGTGACCGTTACGGTATTACCCAATTGGTATTCAACGAAGCGGTGAATGCCGAACTTTGTGAACGTGCCAATCACTTGGGGCGTGAATTTGTTATTCAAATAACCGGTGAAGTGAACGAACGTTCAAATAAGAATATGAATATTCCCACCGGTGAAATTGAAATTATCGTATCGGTATTGAATGTACTTAATTCAGCGGTAACCCCTCCTTTTACGATAGAAGATAATAGTGACGGAGGTGATGATATCCGCATGAAATTCCGCTATTTGGATTTACGCCGTAATTGTGTGCGTAAAAACTTGGAACTTCGTCATAAAATGACAATGGAAGTGCGCCGATATTTGGACAGCAAAGGGTTTCTGGAAGTGGAAACTCCTATGTTGGTAGGTTCTACTCCTGAAGGAGCCCGTGATTTTGTTGTTCCTTCACGTATGAACCCGGGACAGTTTTATGCACTGCCACAGTCTCCGCAAACACTGAAGCAATTGCTGATGGTTTCCGGCTTTGATCGTTACTTCCAGATTGTAAAGTGTTTCCGTGATGAAGATCTTCGTGCAGACCGTCAGCCTGAGTTTACTCAGATAGACTGTGAGATGAGTTTTGTTGAACAAGAAGATATCATTTCCACTTTCGAAGGAATGGCAAAACATTTGTTCAAGGAGTTACGCGGAGTCGAGTTGAGCGAACCGTTTCTGCGTATGACATGGGCCGATGCCATGAAATATTACGGTAGTGACAAACCGGATTTGCGTTTCGGCATGAAGTTTGTGGAATTGATGGATATCATGAAAGGTCATGGCTTCTCTGTTTTTGATGATGCGGCATATATTGGTGGTATCTGTGCGGAAGGCGCTGCAAGTTATACCCGTAAACAATTAGACCAATTAACAGAATTTGTCAAGAAACCTCAGATCGGTGCGAAAGGTATGGTTTACGCCCGTGTGGAAGCTGATGGCAATGTAAAATCCAGTGTAGACAAATTCTATTCACAGGAAGTACTTCAGCAGATGAAGGAAGCTTTCAGTGCCAAGCCGGGTGACTTGATCCTGATTCTGAGTGGTCCTGATGCTATGAAGACCCGCAAGCAGTTATGCGAACTTCGTCTGGAAGTGGGACGTCAGCTGGGACTGCGTGATAAGAATAAATTTGCTTGTCTGTGGGTTGTTGATTTTCCGATGTTTGAGTGGAGTGAAGAAGAAGGCCGTCTGATGGCCATGCACCATCCGTTCACTCATCCGAAAGAAGAAGATATTCCTTTGTTGGATACAGATCCGGCTGCTGTTCGTGCCGATGCTTACGATATGGTAGTAAACGGTGTAGAAGTAGGAGGTGGTTCAATTCGTATCCATGATTCACAATTACAAGCCAAGATGTTTGAAATTTTGGGCTTTACTCCGGAAAGAGCACAAGAACAATTCGGCTTCCTGATGAATGCATTCAAATACGGAGCACCTCCTCATGGTGGTTTGGCATACGGTCTTGATCGCTGGGTTTCTTTGTTTGCAGGACTTGATAGTATCCGTGACTGCATAGCATTCCCTAAAAATAATAGTGGACGTGATGTGATGTTGGATGCTCCCGCTGCTTTGGATCAATCACAATTGGATGAGTTGAATCTGGTCGTTGATATAAAAGAGGAAAAGTAAGTTTTGTCTGCTTTTATAGAGTCTTGTATAAAAGACCGATAACGGGGAATCCGAACAAAGCGTAGCGAATACTGTTTCAGCCAATTCGTTACGCTTTATCTTTTTGGTTTAAAGTAGTCCGATAAGCTGAAACAGATTACAAACAAATGAAGGAAGCATATAAAAATCAAGTGTATGAAAGAGAAAAATACGATCAAGATAAAGCGTTATGAATCACCCTGCGGAGTGTTGCTGCTCGGTTCATTTGGCGGAAAACTCTGCCTGTGTGACTGGCAGGTGGAAAAACACTGCGATCGTGTGAATCAACGGTTGAAGCGGATATTGTGTGCTGAATTTGAAATAAGTACGTCAGAAATAATCAAAGAAGCAATAGAGCAACTCAACGAGTATTTTGCAGGACAACGCAAAGAATTTAGTGTGCCGCTTCTTTTTGTGGGCACGGATTTTCAGAAAACAGTATGGAATGAACTGTTAAAGATACCGTTTGGTAGGACAATGTCTTACGGTGAAATGGCCAGGCATATCGGGATGCCTCAAGCTGTTCGTGCGGTAGCCAATGCTAATGGTGCAAATTCCATATCAATCTTTGCACCTTGCCATCGTGTGATCGGTAGTGACCACTCGCTGACAGGATATGGAGGCGGACTGTCCGCTAAAAGGTTTTTATTGGAATTGGAATCCCAACCTCGGTTAATGTTATGAGCAGACAAGAAACATATTCAATGCTTTAATAATAAATAAAAAAGGAATGGGTGATGAAAATGCCCATTCCTTTCTCTCATATCTTCTTAATGAATTACCATGTTGTTCCTTGGAATACACTACTTTCGTTATAAGGAACCAGATATCCGTTCATTGTCAGCGTGTTGCCCGAGAAATTTGGATTTATAGTAACACTGGCTTGATTGGTTCCGCCAGTCAGTACAATGGAAACGGTGGCCGAAACGGCAATACCATTAATTCCATAATTATAGTACACATTACCGTCTTTATCCTGACGCATGCTTATTCCGTTCACATTTCCCTGAACCGTAACACCTCCCAAGCCGTTCGGACTCCAGTTATACACAAAATTAGTAAAAGCGGTCTGAACAATACCTTGCCCATCGTTTACTTCCACATAATTCGTGTTAGAGGAAACAAAACGCATTATTCCATTACGGAATACAATGTTATCAGCTTCTAATACAAAAGAACCGTTTTTTAAGGCATCAATAGCTTGGATGTAAGATACAGAGTCCTGCTGAGCTTCCAAGGCTTTCTTTTCCTGACGTTCTTTCTTCCATGCTTCGCGTTTAGCGTCTTCTCTCTGTTTTCTGGTTTGTGCATTTGTTACTCCGCTGAAGCAAACAAGTAACAATGCGGCTAAAAATAATACTTTTTTCATAATTAAGCTGTTTAGTAAATCAATAATATCTTTTGAATATTCTGATAACTAAAACAGCTTTAACCATGAATTGTTTAACGAATATGTGAATTTATATAACGATAACGTTTGTATTTAATCTATAAAGCGTCGGGTTAGATTTTCAAACTCATCAATACGCCGGTCACGGAGGAAAGGCCACCAGCGACGAACATTCTCGCTACGGGTCATATCCAGTTCCACTACCATATTTTCTTCATCCATATTGCTGGCTTGTGCCAGTATTTCCCCTTGAGGGCCTGCCACGAAGCTATTACCCCAAAATTGGATACCATTTGTCTGACCGGAAGGATCGGGCTCATGCCCTACGCGGTTCACGGCGATAACCGGCAGACCGTTTGCCACGGCATGGCCACGCTGCACGGTTACCCATGCACCTAGTTGACGGATTTTCTCTTCTTGAGTGTCTGTGCTTTCCCAACCGATAGCTGTAGGGTATATAAGAATTTCAGCACCTTTCAGTGCCATCAGCCGTGCACCTTCGGGATACCATTGGTCCCAGCAGACTTGTACACCTAGTTTTCCCAGTGACGTCTGAATAGGTTCAAATCCCAGGTCACCGGGAGTAAAATAAAATTTTTCATAATAGGCGGGATCATCGGGAATATGCATTTTGCGGTATTTCCCTGCTATGCTGCCATCTTTGTCAAAAACGACGGCTGTATTGTGATATAGCCCCGGAGCACGCTTCTCGAATAACGAAGTAACCAGTACAATGCCGTATCCGGCAGCCAACTCACTGTAGAAACCGGTAGAAGGACCGGGAACCGGTTCTGCCAAATCAAACATATCCGTATCTTCTGTCTGACAGAAGTAAGGGGTGTTGTGCAACTCCTGCAATATAACCAGCTGTGCACCTGCCGCTGCTACCTGTTCTATATTGCGGTGCAGTTTGCTCAAATTGTGACGGATATCATTAGTGCATGTCTGTTGGATAATTCCTACTTTAATCGTTCTTTTCATACATATATTTATTAATATACACCTTCGGGATATTGCATGGTGACGCAATGCAGCGAGCCATGTTGCTTTATTAAAGCAGTGCAGTCAATACCTACTATCTCTCTTCCGGGAAATGCTTCAGCCAATACTTCTTTGGCGCGCATATCATTTACAGAATCAGCATAAGTAGGATAAAGCACAGCTTCATTCATTATCAGGAAATTGGCATAAGTTGCCGGCAAGCGATGATGTTCCTCATCATAAACAGCACTTGCCATAGGTAGCGGAAGCAGACGGTATGGCCTGCCGTCCAAAGTACGGAACGCTTTTAGTTCTTCTTCCATCATTGCCAGTTCCTTATAGTGTTCATCTTTTTCATTGGTGCACTTTACATACACAATGGTATCCTCCGGACAGAAACGTGCCAATGTGTCCACATGGCTGTCTGTATCATCACCTGCCAGATAACCGTGTTTCAACCATAGAACCTGTTTTAAATTGAATGTTTCTTTTAGAAAATCCTCCACTTCCTGTCGGTTCATTTCATTTCTGTTTTTAGCCAGCAAACATTGCTCTGTAGTCAGCAGGCTTCCTTTCCCATCACTTTCTATGGAACCTCCTTCTAAAATAAAATTCCGGCAGAAAACATATTCACCTTTCAGAACAGGATGGTGAAAATACAGTTCGTTATTAATCTGGTTATCATAATTTGCGGCAAACTTCATTCCCCAGCCATTAAAACAGAAATCCAGCAGCAGGGGAGTAGCGTCTTCTTTCAACAGGGTGATAAAAGCATGATCGCGTGCCCAAGTATCATTTGTGTTGATTTTTGATGTGACTAGTTTTTGGATATCAGCTCCATAATTATCTATACTATCTCTTATGGAATCGGGGTCTGGAGCCACAATTAACAAATTCTGACGTTTCAAAACCTCATAAGCTATCTTAAGAAAACAGTCATTCACTTCATCCAACATGTATGCCCAGTCTGTGTCTTTATGGGGCCACGTTAGTTGAATCAAACTTTGTTTATGCCATTCGGCGGGTAAATAGGACATATTCATATTTTTAAATTTGCACTGCAAAGATATGAAATAAACTTTATAGGTTAATTAGTCATCGCTTCGTTTTTGTAACGAGCTTTTCCGTCTTTTCCATAAGAACCAGCGGAACAGTTCATCCCAAGTATTGAAATCTTTTTTATACATGAGACCTACTCCTTGAGTGGTCAGGGTAGATTTAGTAAAATAGCGGTCATTGGTCTGATTATACCCTCTCAAACGGAAATCTCCGTTTTTTGTCAATAACCATATCGCTTCAAAGTCTCCTACGAAGTTGCTATTTGCCATCACATTCTCCTTATAGCCGAAGTTTCCATTTATCATCAGCCTGTTGTTCAATAACCTGCCGGACAACATAGCTTCTGCTTCCACATCTGTCCAACCTTTTTCACCGGTGCTCAGGTTGGCACCTATGTTCCAGTTTTTATTGCCCATCCATTGGGATAGCATATTGTTCAGCTGACCGGAAAGTGTACTGAAGGCTAAAGAACTGGTAGCATTAGAGGATTGGTCATTATTGGCATAATCATAGGTGTAGAACTTACCAATTCCCAGCAAATAAATAATCTGTGTATTCATTTGTTCTTCCGTACTGGTAGCACTACGTACCAATTCCCGGTCTTCCTCGCTTACAGTGGGCAGTTCCAAATCGAATTTAATATCCGGATTGGATAAATTTCCAGTCAGATTCATCAGACAGTTTACCTTCACCGTACCTTGGTTGCGCGAGGGATCTACTACCAAATCACTTAAAGAAGCAGAATTAACCGTGTATACCGCCTGTAAATCAAGATTCGCCTGATAAGGGTCCCCTGAGAAAGTCACCGTGCCACCTGATTTCAAGGTAAAGTCCTTGCGTATTACTTCCTGCATGCTTAGTTTATACATACCTTGATCTATGACATAGCTACCGAACATACGGAAATCACCTTTATTGAAAAAAATCACTTGCAGGTTTCCATTTCCGGTTGCTGTAATATTATCTCCCGCTACAGGATCCATGATAATTTTCATGGTAGCGCTGGGAGTTGCTTCTATCAACATGTTGATGCGGAGATCCATAGGAGGTCCGTCGTCCTCTTTAGTCTTACGCACATTAGAGTGGTGGTAAAGATTGGTTTCCACATTATCGTGAATGCGCTTGGGGGTTTTGTCTACAAAAGTGATAAACTGATTGCTCGCTGCTTCCGTGGTTACTCCGGTTATATAAGTGAAGCTGGTATTGTTGCCTGTGGTCAGTGAAGCGTCCACAGTCATCGCATTATTTCCACCATCCAGTACCACATTTCCTGTACCATATACTTTTCCGTAAAAAGGCATATTCCCGGCTTCGTAGGTATTGTACATCAACAGGTTGTTGCCTCGTATATTGAAATGGTACATCAGATTTTTCAGCTTTGTGTGATGCAGATAACCATTTACCAGTCCGTCATGTCCCTCACGGTCATAGACTTTTACATTCCTGAAATCCAGACTACCCGAAGATATATGTATGGAGTCATCCCGGATTTGGAAATAGGTGTTCAACACATCAATTTTAGCATCCATTTTGGCCCGCACTTCACCTTCCAGATCCAAATGCTTGAAATCGCCATATAAACGGACATTCCCGTTGACACGACCATTTATTTCACTGAAAATTCCTTCTATAAAAGGTTGTAAGAATCCCAGATTGGTACTATCTGCCCGAATCGACAGATCAAGACCTTTTAACTTGGGAGAGACATACCCTGTCACATGAGTGGAGGAAATTCCTTTTTCCGCTATTTGGGCATCCAGCCGTACTCCGCCCAATTCCTTATCCCATACACCTGCAATGTCGGCTTCTCCTAATAAAGAACGGTTCAGACAGAAATTGTGCACATTCAGACGGGTCCGCATCACTGGGTTCTTCATGACACTTTTCAGATGAACCTTTCCAGTTACAAGTCCGCCGAACTCTACATCGTCAAACTGCACAATATCCAGTACATAGTCCAGCTTGATATTTCTCAAATCCACCCGGCAGGAATCACTTTCTTTCTTGGTCAGTTTACCATCTATCCTTAAATACTGGTCCTCATGTTCAAACAGGAAATTATCAATGAATACGCGTCCCGAGTCTATGGCGATATGCGAGGGATGAATGTTCCATACCGTATCATTCAGCACTACTTTTGTGGGCTGTATGTTTATATCTGCCTGAAGAATAGGGTGGGGACCTTCCGTTTTGAAGAAACGGGTATCGGCGGCAAATTTACCACCGTAAGTCACATCAGTATTGTTCCCCCAGTTAATTGTTGTTTCCAAATGATCGTTTTTGGCATTGGCTTCCACCGAGAAGTTAAGCATTGCACCACTTTTCATCAGCATACCGCCTCGCAGTGAACATTTGAACCGGTCGGAAGGATTCTCACAAAATAAAACGCCCGAATCATAACGTGTTCCATTGTATCTGAATTCCGGAAAATGTCCTTCTACGTGCAACTTTTCCTCGCCGTCGTTAAAATATCCTTTTAAAGATGCCGGCAGGTATAATTCCAATGGAATCTGAAATAATTTGGATAGCACTTCGGTATTTTCCAGGCAGATATCAAACTGGAAGTTATTGTGAGGCTCGGGCATATTATCCTTTATAGTCAGTAAGGACGGAATATAGCGTTGAACCGTCTTTACCACGCTGGCCGGAATGGTGTGGTAGGAATAGTCACCTCGTATCACCGCTGTCATGAAGGATGAATTTATGCGCAACTCTTTTTCACCGCTTACCTGTCCGGCTGTAATAGTCAGATTATCAAGAAAACACCCTCCTTCATCGGGAGCGTTTAATTGCAGACTGTCCAATGAAATGCGTCCGTTCATGTCGTCAATGGATTTGCCGGTGAAATCAGCAGTGAGGCCCAGTGAAATACTGGCATTCTCATATTTGTCCGACAGATGGAGGTCGTGAGGGCGCAGGTTCTTTACGGATGCCTTCAGGTTAAAGTCAGGGATTGTTTTGGCAACATTGAAATTACCGTCTATCTGGACAGAACCGTTTGCGTCGTCCATGGATAAGCGCCCGTTAAAGCCTCCGTCCTTATATACGCCATCCAACATGATATTTTCATATTGATATTGACTATATTCAAAGGAAGATATGATTCCTTTGATGTATGATTCCGGATATCGGTTCTTATAGTTGAAACCTTTCAGTTCCACATTGAAATCCACCTTGCCGAATTTCTTTTCCTGATTAAGTAATTTTCCCAAATCCAGGTCTGCACTCGCCACACTACCCGAATAGGTTCTGCTCATACTTTGTTCATCAATGCTCATCATCACGTCCGTTTTCACCATGCCTGCCCCTGTATGGAACAAGCCTGTCAGTGTGAGATCATGCAGATAGCCCGCCGCTTCCCCGTTAAAACGAATATAGTCCAAACGTTGCAAAATGGGAGGAACCTTTCCCGTCAGGTTCGTCATCAGAACGTTTATGCCCTCTTTCGTCATGGTCAAGTTACCCAGTTTGCCGTAAATGTACATATCCATGCCTGCATCCCAGTTACTTAAGGCAGCTTCCCCTGCAATCATCAATCCGTGGTGGTTAGTCAGCCGCAGGGTGGGGCAGTCCAAATGTTTGCCGTGACCGGAGAAAACCAGATTTAGATCCAACGGTTCTTCAAAGCGTGACAAGGCAGGCACAAAAGGAGCCAAATCTTTCAGTATAACGGAAGCCTTCAAAGAGCCGTCATATCTTACATTTTCTGTCATTTGGGGCAATTCGGGCAGGCTGTCATACTTCAAGGTCAGACTGTCTATCTTTAAAGCGGTATTTGAAAGTTCCACACCAAAATCCTTAATATCCAAACGTTTATTGTTGGCTGTAACTTTCATGGCGAATTTCTGCAATGAAAAACCACATTGTTCGTCAAAGCTGACCCGCCGGATGGCGGCATTCAACGAGTCGCTGCGCAATGCCTTCAGTGAAAGCGTTGCAGCGAGATTCTTCACCGATAGATGATGGGCATTGAACTTTCCGGGAGTTTCCGGTTCCGATAATATATCGTATGTCACTCTGCCACGCCTTATCAGCACGGAGTTAATTCGTAAATCCAAATTAGATTTTGTTTTAACCGTATCTTTGGACGCGAAAGCGTCTAACACAAACTGGAAATTAGGGGCAGATTCCGGAGTTTCCCGGTTCAAATTGACCGTAAATCCAAAAAGCTGGACACTGCTGATGGTGACTTTACCGTTCAATAAAGGCAGAAGGTCGAATTTTGCCGATAAGCGGGCTACTTTCAGCATCTCCTGGTTCTTCCGGTCATGCAAAAGGACATCTTCCACAATGATACGGTTCAGCAAACCCATATCAATCCGTCCTACAGAAACCTCCGTATTCAGTATGTTTTTTAATTCCTTAGTTACAAAAACAGATAATTTGCCCTGAACATACGGTATGTTCAGCAGCACAATTATTCCCAGGTAGACACCAATCAGTGTACCTAGCAGAATACGCACAGTGTATTTAAGACTCTTACTAGAAATCATTGTTTATTTTGGGCTAACAAAAATACGAATAACGTATGACGTAGCCCAAAATAAACGATTTTTTTTACTTGTTTTTATGCAATCTTTTCAACTCGAAGGAGAAAATGACACGGAAACATCCGATAATAAGGAAAGTGATGGACAGCATATAGAGCACGGTAACAGCACCAAGTCCAGGTTGCCAGATGATAGCCATAGAGCAAAGAATAGCCAGAATGCCAAACACCAGATACCACCCCCAGTCCTTTGTGCCATAGCGTTTCAAATCTGTGGAATAGCCACACAATGTAAACCCTCTGAACATCAGCCAGAAAGCAACAATAAACGGAATCAGTTCCATGCTGACCAACGGATAGAATACCAGATAAATACCTATCAGCAAATCAATAATACCTCCGGCAAGATACCATCCCCAACTACTGATTGTTTTTTTGTTTCCGGCAGCAAAAAAAACTTCCAGAATGCCACTGACCAGAATCGAGATACTGAAGATGACACTCAGTGCCACATAACTGCTCACAGGAGCGAACAATAAGCATAGTGCTACCGCAATGTAGAGCAAGCCCAGCAACAGGGACATCCACCAATTTTTTACAGCGTAGCCTAAGCCACCAACTAATTCATTCATATTTGTTAAGTTTTAGGTTATAATTTGAACTAATAACGCCCCCCCTTGCAAAAAGGTTTACCTGCAAATACAAAAAAAGTCTTTAAATACCGCCGATTGACTTTTAGAACTCAAAAAATATTCCGAACTTTGCACACTGAAAACCAAATTGATAGTTCTATTTACATTTTGAATAAAAATTGAATAAAAAAAGAATGAAAGATAACAAAATCCCTTCACCGTTAGTATCCCTTTTACCCGTATTCGTACTTATTTTATTATTGTTTGTCACTATCCGTACATTTGGAAGTGATGCCTTGTCCGGTGGCAGCCAAGTCTGTCTGCTAGTGGCTACAGCAGTTTGTGTGCTGATAGGTATGGCGGGATTCCGTCGTCCGTGGAAGGACTTCGAACTGGCTGTCACCAATAATATAGCCGGGGTAAGTACCGCACTTATTATCTTGCTGATCATCGGAGCTTTGTCCGGAGCATGGATGGTCAGTGGTGTAGTCCCTACATTAATATATTATGGCATACAGGTTATTCATCCTCATTTTTTCCTGGTATCCACTTGCATTATTTGTGCGGTAGTATCTGTCATGACAGGCAGCTCATGGACTACCATCGCCACTATCGGCATCGCACTGATGGGAATAGGGAAGGCGCAAGGTTTCAGTGAAGGTTGGATTGCAGGTGCGATTATCTCCGGAGCCTATTTCGGTGATAAAGTTTCTCCGCTTTCGGATACCACCATTCTGGCATCGTCCGTAACGGATACACCGCTGTTCACTCACATCCGTTACTTGATGATTACCACCGTTCCATCACTTGTCATCACTTTGATAATCTTTACCATAGCCGGATTGTCACATGAAGCCACTGATACCGGTCATATCGCCGAATACACCCGTATATTGAGTGATAAGTTCCATATTTCATGGTGGTTGATGATTGTCCCCGTTGTCACAGCGATACTGATTGCACGTAAAGTGCCTTCCATCATCACTCTATTTGTTTCTACGGCTCTGGCTACCGTCTTTGCCTTGATTTTCCAACCCGGACTATTATGCGAAATCGCCGGACAAGGAGTCGAAGGGATTGCCGCCTTGTTCAAAGGAGGAATGGGAATGCTTTATGGTGGAACCCAATTGGAAACCGGTAATGCGGAAATAAACGAACTGATATCCACTCGCGGAATGGCGGGTATGATGAATACCATCTGGCTGATTATCTGCGCCATGTGTTTCGGAGGGGCGATGACAGCCGGAGGAATGCTCGGCAGTATCACTTCTGTCTTTGTACGTTTTACGAAAAAGCGGGTAGGAATGGTGTCATCCACAGTTGCATCGGGCTTGTTCCTGAATCTTGCTACAGCAGATCAATATATATCCATTATCCTGACGGGTAATATGTTTAAAGACATCTATAGTGCAAACGGTTATGAAAGCAAACTGCTGAGCCGCACGACGGAAGATTCTGTTACAGTCACTTCGCCATTGATACCCTGGAATACATGCGGTATGACACAGGCTACTATCCTTAGTGTTCCCACCATTGTGTATCTGCCTTACGCATTCTTTAACATTATCAGTCCCTTGATGAGTATCACAATTGCTATACTGGGATATAAGATAAAGAAAAAAGCAGAACAGCCGGGCCTGTCATAATAATGATAGGATCTGATGATTATATATCTTTCACGTGAAAGATTAGCAGGGTTCAAAAATAACTTGTACATTTACCCACCCTAATAAATCATTTTATATTTTTACAATAATATGAAGAAACACATCACATTCGCTCTTCTGTTTGCGGCTGCATTGACAGCCCAGGCACAACAGGGAGGCATTTCAGGTGAAATGCTGAATCAAATCAAACAAAGTTATAAGGCAACCCCTGCCGACAAAGCCATCCGTAACGCCTTAGGCGGAACAAGTATCAACACGTTGGCATTGAACCAGGAGAACCGTGCCGATTTTGATACGGAATTTTCACACAAGGTGCTATCCAAGGGAATAACCGACCAACAATCTTCCGGTCGTTGCTGGCTTTTTACCGGACTGAACGTGCTCCGCAGCCAGATGATTGCCAAATACGGACTGGATGAGATGGAGTTCTCACAGAACTATTGCTTTTTCTACGACCAATTAGAAAAAGCAAACTTATTCTTACAAGGAATCATTGATACCAGTGGAAAGCCCATGAACGATAAAATGGTGGAATGGCTGTTCAAGCATCCTTTAAGCGATGGAGGACAATTCACAGGAGTCTCGGATATTATAGAGAAATACGGACTGGTCCCCAAGAGTGCAATGGTGGAAACTTTCAGCAGTGAGAATACCGGAAAGATGAGTAGTCTGATAGGATTGAAACTGAAGGAATTTGCTTTACAACTACGCGAAGCCGCCGCTACCGGAGCGAAGCCGGCCGAACTGGAAAAGAAAAAGACAGAAATGCTGGGAACGGTTTATCGTATGCTGGTGCTGACCCTTGGCGAACCTGTTTCCACCTTTACATGGAGTCTGAAGGGTGGGGAAGCGAAAGAATATACTCCGGTGTCTTTCTATAAAGAGTTTTTGGGAAATGATTTGACCAATAACTATGTAATGCTGATGAATGATCCCAGCCGCGAGTTTTATAAATGTTATGAAATAGATTTTGACCGTCACCGTTATGATGGCAAGAATTGGACTTATGTAAACTTGCCGATAGAGGATATTAAAGAAATAGCCATAGCTTCCATCAAGGACAGTACCATGATGTATTTTTCTTGTGATGTAGGCAAGTTTCTCGATAGTAAACGTGGCTTGCTGGACCCTGATAATTATGATTACGAATCATTGATGGGAACTACTTTCGGCATGGACAAGAAACAACGTATCCAAACTTTCTCCAGTGGCAGCAGCCATGCCATGACCTTGATGGCGGTGGACTTGGATAAAGCGGGAAAGCCGAAAAAATGGATGGTGGAAAACAGTTGGGGCAGTGCCAGTGGATACAGAGGACACCTTATCATGACAGATAAATGGTTTGATGAATATATGTTCCGTGTGGTGGCGGAAAAGAAATATGTTCCTGCCAAGGTGCTGGATATTTTAAAACAGAAACCAATCCGTCTTCCGGCATGGGACCCGATGTTTGCTGACGAAGAATAAACGTTATCTCTCTACATTGTATATAATTTAAGCGGACTGTACAGAAAAGAAAGACTGTACAGTCCGTTTTTTATTCTAAGGCATTGTGTATGTCTGTCATTTTTACTTCTCTCTTGCAAAAAGAAACATAATAGGGAAAATAGGTTTGTTGCAGTGATGAGTTATTGTATAATAGGCTTGCAGAAAGGTGTTTCTTGCATATTTAGGTATAATAAAAAATGGGAATCTCTTCGTAAGAGAACCCCATTTCTGTGCAAATATAGCCCATATTTGCTTTAAACGCAATTTTTTGTTCCAGAAAAATAAGAAAAAGTTGCAAACAGGCGCATCTCGTTTATAAAAACAGCATACGACAAAACCAGTAAATATTCAATTATCAGAGATCTAACTTGACTTTGGGGTTCTCTTACGAAGAGAACCCCAAAATATAGAGGATATCTGATAGCAAATCTGTTCCTCTTTTTCAAATAAAGGTATGATAAAATGTAATGTTTTGATGGGAACAACGAATGACAATCAAGACATAACGAGCGAAGCGCCTAAGTTACTGCTCTGCAGTTCAATCGCTTCTGCTTCAGACCCGGGGTCAAATGCAGTAACCAAGCCACAGGCTGGAATAGGGAAAGAACACCCTGAACTCTCGTGGTACTATATGTATCTTCCCTATAAGGAACTGAAGCGTTATATTGCAGTCTTCAGTGGCAGAAAAGCAGTAAAGCTCCGTACTTCGGAAGGGATAACCGAGGAATGTTACTTCTGTTTCAAAGTATTTTCTTATACCGAGGCAGGTCATCGGAAACGTTTCGAACAGTGTGATTATACCAAACAAGAGTATGCTGCTCGCCGTGAATCCGCCAGAATCGTGAAGGAAGCCTTTTCCACCGGTTCTGCCTCACAACTCAATGCCCTGACAGATGAAAAGGAAGTACAAGGTAGCGGTTGGTTATTTGTGTGCGCTCCTTTGGAGCAACTTCAGCGCATCTTGTCTGCCATGCTCCCCCGCCAATATCTGGTAACGGACTACGTAACCCATCGTGCTGCGGTTATTCCCCAGCGTCAGATGGAGGAATTCATCTATCTATATGAATCCATGCCCTACAACATTGAACTGTTGAACCGTCCTTTGGAGGCTTATCTTCAGAAGAAACAACGCATCCGGATTACCGGTGGCGTTTTCCGAGGGAAGGAGGGGTGCATTATGCGGCTGCATCGAAATACAAGGTTAGTGTTCGCTTTTGGAAATATGACGGTGGCTATCAGCTATCTTCACGCTTTTCCGTTTGAGAAGGTTGAGTGAAAGCTGGTTTGCTTAGAAGTTTATTTTTTAGAGAACTGCTATTATAAGGATGAATTAATGAAAAGTTCAGACTCTTCATGTGTAACATTTGCATACTTCTTCAATGATTGAGATAATAGAAAAGAAATATTGTACTGGATGTGAGGCTTGCCTGAATGTCTGCCCTCATGCCGCCATCATGATGGTTCGTGACCATGAAGGGTTTGATTATCCCTCGATTTATAGCGACAAGTGTGTGGATTGCGGATTATGTGTCAAGGTATGTCCTGTTCTTCATTATGAGGATATTGCCGATAAACGGAAAATATATAATGATGTTCAGAAAGCCATTGCTGCAAAGACAAACTGTGAGGAATGGCGCAGGGTTAGTTCTTCGGGAGGGGTTTTTCCAGCTATTGCTAATTATATTTTAGAACATGGCGGTGTGGTGGCAGGCGCAGCTTTTGACGAGCATTTTGACGTATATCATGTAATTATTAATGATAAGAAAGACTTGATTAAAGTACAGGCTTCCAAATATGCCCAGAGTCGAATTAAATATATATATAAAGAGATAAAGAAATACCTTACAGATGGCAGGCTGGTGTTGTTTACAGGAATGGCCTGTCAAATAGAAGGGTTAAAAAGTTATTTAAGAAAAGAATATTCCAATCTATATACCGCTGATTTGATATGTATGGGTATTCCCTCGCCAGGAGTATGGAGAGGATATCTTGACACTACTTTCCAGGGTGAGAGCATTAGGCATGTTAATTTCAAAGACAAAACTTACGGATGGCGTGTTTTTGCTTTGCGTATTGAAACAGACCGCCGCTCCTTTCTGCAAAAAAGATTTGACAATGCCTTCTTTCAGTGTATGTTAAAGACTTATTCCCTGCGTCCATCCTGTTTTAATTGTCCTTTCAAAAAGGAAGAACGTTTGAGTGATTTTACCTTGGCGGATTGCTGGGGCACAGTCGAGGAAGTACCTCAACTGGATGACGACAAAGGATTGTCATCTGTTATTGTCCATTCATCCAAAGGATGGCGTTTGTGGGAAGAGCTGGCTCCATGGCTGGATACGGAAGAAGTAACGCTGGCATCCATTGTTGCCCATAATGAGAATCTGGTGCGCAACAGACAGGGTTCTGCCTGTCGTGATGAATTCTATAAGCTTTTTAGTCGTTCACCGCAAAAAGCATTGGCTTGGTGTGGGTGTAATCTCCAATCCGGCAAATGGCTAAGAAATAAATTACTGATTAAAAGAGTACTAAAAAAGATAGTAGGGAGATGAATCTGAAGAAACTGATAAATATTAATTTTTGGAGATTTGATCATAAGCATTACAAAGATCTGTATGACTATGATATACGCTTCAATGCCTCCTTTCGTAATACAGAAAAATTATCCAAAGATGTACTTCGTTCTTACGAGCTAAAGTGCTTGTCGCTATATCGTAAGGCTCAGGTAGCCCAAGGTACAGTCTGGGGTAAGTATTATTTCCATAAGTTAAAGAAATTCGGTTTATGCACAGGTATCAATCTTTGGCAGAACATGCATATCGGCAGAGGACTGATTATAGGTCATTCAGGTACCATTATCTTAAATAGTGACGCGGTATTTGGTGACTGTATATTTCTGACGCATGGTGTGACCATCGGCCGCGATGTGCGTGGCAGGCGTAAAGGTGCACCTGCCATTGGCAGCAATGTCTGTATCCGTGCCAATTCTACTGTGGTCGGAAAGATAACCATTGGTGATGATGTGCTTATTGCTCCCAATACCTTTGTGAATTTTGATGTGCCCAGCCATTCGGTAGTAGTAGGTTCTCCCGGAGTGATTCATCATCGTGATTTTGCTACCGAGGGACATCTAGGTATTGTAAAAGAATAATCCGTATGACGGTTGTATTGATAGGCACAGCCTTGCTGTTGTCTGTTTATATGGTGGTAAATATACTTTATAAGCGTACCAACCATTACCGCAATCCCGACCGTGATTTGGAGAATTACCGTCAAGGAGTTCCCTGTGGCATACGTCTAGCTAATTTCGGTACGACCAATAGTTTTTATGCATTTTGTGCCCACAATACATTGGGAGTGAAGTCATTTAATTTTGCCCTCAATTGTGAGAGTGTTGAGTTTGATGTGGACATACTTAAACATTATGCTGTACATTTGACCAAAGGCTGCGTTGTTATACTTCATCTTAATTTCTGTGTGAGTATGTATAGATGTAATAAATTGAATGAATCGAGAAAAGCATGGGATGTCATTCCACATGGTGGTCAGATCAAGACATCTCTGCGCCAACGGCTTGCACATTTGCTCCCGGTTGCCCCCTGGCAATGCAAGAAGGCGCTTCGCCTGCTGATAGATGTGGAAAGCAATGAGACGGAGGCTTACAAATATGTATCGGCAAGCCAATCAGCAAAGAATGCAAAGGAGATGGCGGTCTGCTGGATAAATCTTTTCGGATTACAGTCTTTACAAACAGGGGAAATTGGCGAGGCGAACCAACGGGAAGTGGAATTTAATACTTTTAAGGTTGTGGAGTTCGTTGATTTCTGCTGCAAGCAGGGATTTCTTCCTGTAGTGGCATGCACCCCGTTGGGGCGTGATCTCAACAGCTACGTGTCCGATGCTTTTGGTGATGCCACCTTGGGAGGCATTGAACGTAAGATGAAAGAAAGGGGAGTGCCGTTCCTCAACTACCGTAAGGATGAACGTTTTCAGTCTGAGTTATCTCTCTTTACTGATGGGGGATATAAATTGAGCCGTCGTGGTTCTTTGAAATATATGAAAATACTGCTTGCCGATGTACAGTCATTTTATGAAACTGTCATTAACAACAAATCATTAAATGCATGATATGGGAATAATCAGTAAAATAAAGTCTAAATTGAGTTACAAAGAAGTGACTCCGCTTTATATGGATGACCTGCTACGCGATGCCTATCAGACTACGAGCGTGGTGGGTGGAAGTCTGAAAGGCCGCATAGCTTTGGTGACCGGTGCCACCAGCGGTATAGGCTTTGCTATAGCCGAAAGGTTGCTTGGCGAAGGTTGCCGGGTGATAATCAGTGGAAGAAACGTCCAAAAGCTCCAGACTGCGGTAGCTGAACTCAAGAGAAGATCATGTAAGGCGAATGATGATACGCTTAGTACCCTCTTACTCAACCAGTATGATGCCGAAGCTGTAAGAAATTCTGTAGATGGATTGTTTTCTACTGCTCCTGTCAGCATCGTCATAAACAATGCAGGCTTTTTTGGGGAAAAAGATCACCGGTGCGAGTTTCGTTCTGTCACGGAAGAGGAATACTTCCGGACGATTGATGTCAATTTGAAATCTACCATTCTCATTTCTGAGCTTGCAGCTGCTCGAATGGCGCAATATGGCGGTGGAAATATTCTCAATATCAGTAGCATTTGTGGGTTCTCACGCAATCATTACTATACCCCTTATGGTATTTCGAAAACAGGGGTCATTCGGTTTACCGAACAATTGTCTGCCGCATACAAGGGGCGAGGCGTTATTGTTAATAGTATCGCTCCCGGTTCCGTGGCTACAGCAATGAACCATAGCAGGATGAATGATAATATTGCCAGCTTCCACCCTTTAAATCACATTATTTTTTCCGAACAGATAGCTGCACTTGCAGCCTTTATGATAGGGAATGTAAGCAAATTTCAAGTAGGGGAAGTAAAAAAGGCTTGTGCCACTGAAAATGTATAGTGCAATTATGAAACAGAAAGTCATCAGGATAATCAAAAGGCTTATCGGACATCGTATTCTTGTTCATCCCATTGTGGATGCTAACGTATACGATGCTAATGAGAACAGCTTCAGCGGAAACTCTCTTCAGGATTCCAATGTACTGATAGTAGGGTGTGACGAAACTCTTATGCGCTCCGCAGAATGTTACTATAAAAATGAAGGCTGCTATGTGGTCAAGCTATGGCAGGGCTATAGAGAATTGACAACGGAAGATATCAATGAGGCAAGAGGTGATTTGTTGGGGCACTTTGATCATGTTGTTAATATAATTATACCTGATGTGGATCATGACCTGTTGCATACCGACCACACCTACAACCATCGTGATTTGGAGCGCGTGGTATATCAATGGTTGCAAGTGGAATCTGACTATTTAGACAAGAATCTGCAACGTTCCTCTCTTCATGTCGTATTTGTCAAGCGTTCTATGGAATACCTCGATGTAGTATCACACTCCATTGTCAGTATGCTGCGTGGTCTGGCGAAGCGGTTGCTGGCTCATGGCATTGTGGCGAATGGGGTAGTGGCGGATGAGGATATTCCGGTGGATGCCGTCATGCAATCACTGATGTTCGTTACCGGAAAGTATGGAGAAGTGATAGCGGGTGAGTTTATTGATTTAAAGGAATAATGGGAAATTCGCGGACTAAAAATTCAGCCTTGACCATGGCTATGAGCAGTATGAGACAACTACTCACCATTCTGCTCACTTTCGTCAGCCGTACAGCCTTTATCTATACTTTGGGAGCGGAATATTTAGGGTTAAACGGGCTATTTTCCAATATATTATCTATCTTGGCTCTTTCAGAGTTGGGGATCGGTGGAGCTATCGCTTTCTATCTTTACAAACCTTTAGCGGATAAGGATATTGACCGGATCAAGGTGCTCATGAAATTCTATCGCAGGTGTTATAACTATGTGGGACTTGCAATTTTAGGATTAGGATGTTGTCTGATGCCTTTCCTGCATTATTTGGTTAATTTGGAACAGTCGCTTCCCGAGAATCTCTATCTGATTTATTTCATATTCATTCTGCAAAACTCTTGTACCTATTTCTTCTTTGCCTACAAGCAGACTTTGGTGTCGGCTAATCAGGAGTTATATAAGATTGAAAAATACAATATTGCATTCTCGTTTATAAACTGTATCACTGATATTGTAGTGCTGCTGGTATTTCGTAATTTTATAGTGTATCTTTTGTTCAAATTAGTATTGGTGATAGTCAAGAATATTGCCATCTCCAACAAGATAAACCGCGAATATCCTTATATCACAGACGCGTGTGACAGGAAACTGACGAAAGAAGAAAAGCATCGGTTTTTCAAGGATTTATATTCTATTTCTATCTTCAAGGTTGGATCTACGTTGTTCAACACTCTTTCCAATCTGATGATATCCATCATGATTGGTACGGTAGTAGTGGGTTATTACAGCAACTATTTTATGATAACCTCGCAGGTGAATGTCATTTATATGCTGATAATGACGGCTGTGTCGGCAGGTGTGGGAAATGTTATTGCAAAGGAATCGCAGGAGCATCAAGTTAAGATATACAATAAATTGTCACTGATCACATTTTTTATCTATTCGCTGTTTACTATTTGCCTTTTCCAGTTGCTCAACTCTTTTATGCATATATGGCTGGGCAGTGTGGATAACAGTTATATCCTCAATCAGTGGGTTGTATTATTTATCTGCCTTAATTTTTACATAGATACTTCCTGCCAGCTTGACAACGTGTTCCGTAATGCGAGCGGTCACTTTAAAATTGGACGTTACCTCCAGATTTGGGGCGGACTGCTCAACGTGGCGTTAGCTGTTCCATTGTGTCATTTCTATGGTTTGGCAGGCATATTCGCCGCCCAGGTGCTTTCAAAACTTTTCACTTCCTATTTCCCGTTTATCATGAATGTGCAGAAGGTTGTTTTGGGTTTCAGCCGAAAGATGGTAATGATTGTATGGGCAAAGCGATTTTTACTTCTTATTGGGATTGGCACGATTATATGGTTGTTGTGTTTGCCTATTCACGAGACAACTCTCCTCAATTTCGTGTTTGAGGGAGTGATTACTTTGGTATTTACTGTGGCTGTGTTATGGATGGTATTTTGTAAAGATGAGAATTTTGTGGTGGTGAGAGATATGGCAATAAGTAAAGTGAAGACGTTTTTATATAATAGATGCTAGATCATGGTCAAACCAATTTTCTAGCCAACATGAAACCGAAGGAGCGCTAAAATGATATGAATATGATAAAGAAGATCTTTAAGGCTTTGTTTTGTAAGAACAATTTTTCCACCGAATGGCGGAAACGTAATTCGCATAATTTTACGATACCTGCTACTAATTTCAAAATGGATGCAGTTCAGGTAGGCAAAGGTACTTATGGTAATTTGTTTGTTGTAACACGTGACTATCAAAATGTAAAATTATTTATTGGAAATTACTGTTCAATAGCTGATGGTGTGAAATTTCTTTTATCGGGAAACCATCAATATGATATTATATCCACCTATCCTTATGAATTGTTGGTTTTAAATTCTAATGAAGCCGGTATTGCTGTAGCAAAGGGAGATATTGTAGTTGGTGATGATGTGTGGATTGGTGCGGATGCCATTATTTGTTCCGGTGTTACGATTGGTCAGGGTGCAATCGTGGCAGCAGGCGCGATAATAACAAAAGACGTGGAACCATACGCCATTGTTGGTGGAAATCCGGCAAAAGTCATAAAGTATAGATTTAGTGAGAGTATTCGAAGAAAATTAGTTCAAATAAACATTGAAGATGTTTTTGAGAAGGCGAGAAAAACTAAAAACTATTCAGTTTTACATTCCATTCTGAATGAAGATAACATTGCTGAGATTATAAGTATGGAGTATGATAAAGAGAATTAGATTATAGATGTCAAGAGTGATTGTTTATAAGAGAGGTGATTCTATTTGTACAGACGTTTTTTGTTTAAGTTTTCAGTGTAATATTGTTACTGTGGATAAATTTCAATTCAATTCTTTATGAAAATATATTTTCCTATACATCTTGATGGAGGAAACCGTGGATGTGAGGCGATAGCTAAAGGCACGGCAGAAATACTCGGCTTACCCAAAGAGCAACTAATTGGGCTTTGTCGCAACATAGAGTTGGACAAAAGGCTAAAAGTGGATGATTATGTCACATTGTGGAATCAAAAATCACACTTAAAAGATTTTTATAACCGTTTAATCCGTAAGTGTATGTCGATAATGGGAGTAGCTCCTTCTAAGATAAAAGATATGGCATACCATCAACATTATGGCATTTTTTTAGACCAGATAATGCAAAATGATATCCTGTTCTCTACAGGAGGAGACATGATGTGTTATGATGACAACGAAGTGGTTTACACCAATAATTATCTTCATAAAAAGGGGATAAAGACCATTCTTTGGGGATGTTCCATTGGTAAAAATAATCTCACTCCCGCTAAAATTGAGACCTTGCGTAAGTTTTCTTTTATCTACGCACGGGAATCGTTGACTGCTGATATGTTGCATAGAGAACTTGGGCTGACGAATGTGGTTACATTTCCGGATCCGGCGTTTATATTGAAACCTCAAAAATGCTTCCTTCCACCTTGTTTTGAAAAGGATGTGATAGGACTTAATTTGAGTAACTTCGTAGTAAATTCAGATGATCTCTCAACCGGATTCGGGGCAGAGGTGAATAAGTTAATAAATTATATTTTGAATCATACAAATCTGAACATTCTCTTGATACCTCATGTGCTGTGGAAAGGCCAGGATGACAGAGAGATATCCAATGTGATACTGCGAAAGTATAATTCCTCCCGCATTTCTGTTTTGGATTCTGACACTCTCAATTATTGTGAATTGAGATATGTCATATCAAAATGTCGTTTCTTTATAGGGGCAAGAACACATGCTGTCATTTCAGCCTATTCCACATACGTGCCTACTATTGCTTTGGGATATTCTATCAAGTCGAAAGGCATAGCCAAAGATTTGGAATTGAACGAATGTTTGGTAATTAATTCAAAACAGGTAAAGGAAAATGCTGTTTTGGATTCCTTTAATTATTTAACCCAGAATGAAGAGCGGATCCGACGGCATCTTGAAAAAATGATACCTGATTATGTAGGAAAATTACATGGAGTAGTGGAAATGTTGAATTTGTGATTGGAGTTTTTCATCTTCTATCTTAGCATAAAAATACGTTTTATATATACAATAAAAATCATGTCAAAAGCAAGAGTGATCGCTTTTTATTTACCTCAATTTTATCCAACCCAAGAGAATGATATTTGGTGGGGTAAGGGTTTTACCGAGTGGACTAACGTAGGACGTGCCCAACCCTTATTTCGAGGGCATTATCAACCAAAAGTTCCTGCTGATTTAGGTTATTATGATTTGAGAATACCGGAAGTAAGGGTTCAGCAAGCCGAAATGGCTAAGGAAGCAGGAATAGAAGGATTCTGTTATTGGCATTATTGGTTTGCCGGGCGCAGACTTCTTGACAGGGTTTTTAAAGAGGTCGTTGAGAGTGGTAAGCCGAATTTCCCTTTTTGTTTGTGTTGGGCTAACCATTCATGGTATCAGAAAACTTGGGATCCTAACAAACCAAATAAACTTCTTATTGAACAAACATATCCCGGTGTTCAAGATTATGAAGACCATTTTTATGCTATGCTTCCAGCTTTTAAAGATTCACGTTATCTAAAAGTTAATGGAAAATTGCTTTTTGGTTTCTTTGCTCCTTTGGATATTCCTGATATCGAAGTGTTTAAAAATACGTGGAATCGTTTAGCTAATAAAAATGGTTTGGAAGGATTTGTATTTTTTGGATACAATCCTAGACCCCATCCAAATAGAATAAAGCAAATCCTAAATGCTTTTGATTTTATAACTGTTGATCATTATGGAACTGCAATTACTAGTAGGAATAATTTTCTACTTAGGTTGCAAAAATGGTTTCAAAATCATATATTTCATTATCCTTATATTGGACTATATGAAGACTATGTAAACTATGTGTTAATGCACACATCCAGTGAGAGGAGAATATTACCTTGTTTGCTTCCTAACTACGATCATTCACCACGTTCCGGTCGGAAAGCATTATTATTACATCAATCTACTCCTAAATTGTGGGGAAAGCTACTGGATGGTGTATTTAAACAACGAAGTAATAAATCGGAAGAAGAAAATATTATTTTTATCAAATCTTGGAATGAATGGGGGGAAGGCAACTATTTGGAACCTGATCTAAAGTTTGGAAAGAGCTATTTGGAGGAATTGAAAAGAGCATTGGAACTTTGTTATGAACTTTGATTATGATTTGGTTAAATGAAAAGAAAAATCCTCTTTTTATTCCAAAATTACTTTTGGATAGTCTGTTTTTCACAAATCGTGTGTATTTTTACTGATCGAATGTGGATATTTACAGCCTTAATGCCTATTATACTATTTTATTTAGCATTAAAAGCACCATGTAGATTGAAAAAAAATAATATTCTTGACTTATTGATGATATGTATATTCATATCGATAGTTATTAGTTGGATTATTAACGATTTTCCTTATAAAGGAATTTTGGTTTTTCGCTTTATTATAACTCAGGGAGCTTTTATGACAGCTTATTATATAGGTAAAAACTTGCTTGTCGAAGAATCTTATAGGGTATTCTATAATGCTTTGTTACCAAGCTTTGTATGTGCAATTCTAGGACTTATTTTATATGTCTATCAACCAGGATGGTATATGGCTCAAGTGAAAAATCCATTGTCTTTAGAAGCTCTTCGATTACGATCAATTTTTCCATCTCCATATACATGTACTTATTTATCTTTTTTTTTAATATCATATTTATTAGCTGGTAATTTTAAATTGATTCCTAATTTAAGAATTGATCTTTCAAACAAGATAATTGTGGTATTGTATTTCATTTTTATTGTCTTGCTTTTATTTGGCATGATGAGGGCACCTATTGTGGGGGTTTTGATAAGTGTTGGGCTTGCAGTGTTTCATTCTCTTTTAATAAATCATCAGGTGAAACCTTTATTGACAGCAATTATATTTTCATTTTTATTTTGTGCAGTAGGATGGTTAATTCTTGATAAGTGTATGGATGTTGAAAGCCGAGATTTTTTAATTAAAAAGTTTGTTGTTGCAACGGATAAAGACTCTGATTTTTTGGAGTCCCGAGCCCAATTATTTGTGGCTGAAGAAACCCTTTTTGGGGATGGTGCAGGGAGACATGCGATTTATTCTGATGATTATCAGGAATTTGTAATTGCAGATACTTGTTATCAACGGCTCAAGCAAGAAGTCGGCGCAGTGGGCTTGATTTTTCATTTACTACTTTTTCTTTTTGTCATATTCAAATGTGTTCTTAATTATAGATATTTAACATTTGAGTTAAGTATAATGCTTTTCCTAATGTTATCAATGATTGGAGCAGATCCTTTGGGGACACCTGATAAACATAGTTTTTTTTATTGGTTAATAATTGGTAGAGTATCTTCTTTTAGAGGTCTTAAATTAAGTAGTAAAAGATGAATGTTGATATTTATAATAAAAAAAATATATGGTTTCAATAATTGTAGTAACATTTAATGCAACTAAAGTATTATGAACGGCATTGGATAGCGTTTTAGTGCAAACATTTCAAGATTGGGAATGTATTATAGTGGGCGGAGCATCTAAAGATGAAACATTAATAATCGTGGAAGAATATGAGAGATTGGATGAACGTTTTCGGCATATATCTGAACTAGATAAAAGGGGATATGATGCGTTTAATAAAGATTGGAAATAGAAAGAGGAGATTGGGTTTATTATTTAGGGAGCGATGATAAGTTAACCTTTACCTGACCCTTCAACTTTTTGTGTATTCTCAAATGGATAAAATGTTCTAGTAAGTAATATATATGGGTACATAAAAGAAATAAGATTAGAGTATGTAGGTACTCTAGTGGAAACTTCTCAATTATTAAGAGAAAATTCATAAAGAAAGGACTGCTATTTTTGAGCGAACATGCAAATTATCCTTTGCTAAGGTCTTTTGGATTTTTCGTTTTCAAATTAATTAAATTGTTACAAGCGATATATTTATATATTAATAAAAGCAAAATGGGGGGATTCCCTTGCTATTGAATTAATAAAGAGTGATTGTAAGCGCTATTTAGGTAATAGAAAAATTTCGATTGGAAATGTTTTTAGAGTATTGTTGACAGAGAATGGTTTTTTCTATTCTTTTTGGCTTAGAATGAGTTATGTTAAAGGAATTTTATATCCATTATGCCGGTTTATGCTTTGGTTACTCTCAACTCTTTATGGAATTCAGATTCATAGAAAAACTAAGATAGGTGCAGGATTAAAATTAAATCATGGTACATGTATAATCATTAACGGAACAGCTATTTTGGGTAAAAATGTTACACTACATCAATTTACTACTATTGGAAGTTGGAAAAATAAGGCTGCAATTATAGGTGATAATGTTATTATTGGACCAAGATGTAGTATCGTAGAAAACGTAAAAATAGGTAATGATGTAATAATAGGTGCAGGTAGTGTAGTCGTAAACGATTTAGTAGATGGTTCTACGGCAGTGGGGAATCCTGCCCGAGTAATTAAGATATATAATAAGAGAATATGAAGTATTTGATTAATGCAAGCATAGGCTTGTATATTTTGTCATCATACTTTTGGTGAAATAACTTCTGATTTAATAATATATGATGGGAATATAGAGAACCTGCAATAGTAACGGTTGAAGGCTGAGATGTAAATAAATTCGAGAATCTTGGTGATTTTATCATAAGTTTGATAATATTTTTGGATTTGATACTATTTGATCCGCGAATTAAAATAGTGCATATTCAAGGTTCTTTTTATTGGTTAATAATTGATAGAGTTTCTTCTTTTAGAACTTTAAATTAAGTGGTAAAAGGTGAATGTTGATATTTATAATAAGAAAAAATATATGATTTCAATAATTGTAGCAACATTTAATGCAGCTAAGGTATTAAAAACGGCATTAGATAGCGTTTTAATGCAAAGATTTCAAGATTGGGAGTGTATTATAGTGGATGGAGCATCTAAAGATGATACGTTGACTATTGTGAAAGAATATGAGAGATTGGATAATCGTTTTTGGCATATATCTGAACCTGATAAAGGAATTTATGATGCGTTTAATAAAGGTTGGAAAAGTGCAAGAGGAGAGTGGATATATTATTTAGGAAGCGATGATAAACTAACACTTGATGGACTTGCTGTTTTATATGAAAATTCAAATGGTTATGATGTTGTAGTTGGAAATGTATATGGGGTACACAGAGGTGGAAAAATTAGAATATGTAAAAGTTCAGGTTTACGTGCCTGTCATCAAGCTATTATTGTAAAAAGGTCAGTGATAAAAACTCTTGGTGGTTTTGATTTATCATATTCTATATTAGCAGATTATGATCTCATGTGGAAATTAAGTAAGCATGTTTTTAGTGTTAAAAATATCGATGTGCCTGTAGCTTATTTTGCATCTGACGGTATTTCTCAGTCATTGGGGAGTCAATGGAAAATTTATAAAGAGAGAACAGCTATATTAGGTAAATATAAATCATCATTTTCTAAGTTGACTTCGTTTAAACTTTTTGCACAAAAATCAATTAAGCTTATTATTTTCCGTTTGTTAAATATTTGATTTTATAAGAATGGAAATAGTCAAATGTATAGTTTACCAATTAAAATATTAATAATAAGATATTTGGTTAATGGAAAAAACGGATAAAAAAAAGGAGCGTTTCTTGGCTTCTGAAATTTTATTTCTTGGAATAGATTGGAAGTATCCAAGAGGAGGAGTAGCTTCAGTAGAAAAAGTATATTCTACTATTTTTTCTCCTTTTCATTTTGTACGAACTGTAGTTGATGGAAATAATATTCAAAAAATAGAAATATTTATAGAAGCATTCATTCATTTCATGTTTATAATGATATGCTGTCCGGAAATTAAAATAGTTCATATCCATGGTGCTTCTTATGCTAGTTTCTGGCGAAAACGAATCTTTATTTATTTATCAAAGTTATTTAGAAAGAAAGTTGTTTATCATGTTCATGGAGCCGAATTCCAAAACTTTGCAGCAAAACATCAAAAAGTGGTGCGTTTGACTCTTAAAAAATGTGATTGTGTTATAGCATTATCAGAAAGTTGGAAAAATTACTTTGAATCAGAGTTCTTTCATCCATGTGTTGAGGTTGTTAAGAATGTGATCGATAGTCCTCAGATTAATAAAATCAAATCGTCCCAGTTCATACTTCTATTTTTAGGACGGATAGGAAATAGAAAAGGAATATTTGATTTGTTGGAAGTCCTTGCAAAAAATCGTTTGTTTTATGAAGGAAAATTACAATTGTTTTTTGGAGGAGATGGTGAAGTGGAAAAAGCCAAAGAGTATATTAAACAAAATAAATTAGAGAATATAGCTTTTTATCAAGGATGGATTTCTGGTAAAAATAAGATAGAATTATTGAATAGGGCAGACGCTTATGTGCTTCCTTCTTATAATGAAGGATTACCTGTTTCTATTTTAGAATCAATGTCTTATCATTTGCCAATTATTTCTACAAATGTAGGTGGAATACCAGAAATAGTAAAGGATGGAGTAAATGGTTTTATCATAGAACCTGGTAATAAAAAAAAAATGAAGAAAGCTATAGACAATTTATTGTTTAATAGAGAGTTAAGAGAGAAAATGGGAGCTGCATCAGCGGATATGGTAAAAGATCATCTTCCTGACTCAGTGAAAAAGCAATTGGAAAATCTGTATCTTAAATTATTAAATGATAAATGAATAAATATTTAAAGGAGTCTGTAAAATATTTGCTAAGATCTTATCCTGTTATTTACCCTTATATAAAAGAGATTGAGCGGATGTATAATATGTCACATGATGAACTACAGGAAAGAAATGAAAGGGTATTTTTAAATATTTTCCGCAAAGCATATACAAAGTCTTCTTTTTATCATAAACTTTATACTGAAGCAGGTATAAAATTAGAAGATATAAAATGTTTAGATGATATAAGCAAGTTGCCGATTGTTACTAAAGATATGATTCTTCATCAGTCTGATGCTCTGCTTACCACATCTAAGTGGAAATTATTAAAAAATAGGACAAGTGGGACTACTGGAACCCCTTTGACCGTGTTTGAGGACTGGAAGTCAATTTGGAGAGAGCAAGCTTATTTCTATTGCTATAGGAAACGTTGTGGATATATCTATGGGCAGCCATTAGCTTCACTGCGTGGAAATCTGGGAAAGAATGAAACTACATTATTTATTCATGTGTCAAATACATTATTTCTTTCCAGCTATAATATAAACGCTTTAACTGCAAGTATATATTATAATGCTTTACAGAAAAGAAGACCTGTGGCAATAGAGGGCTATCCTAGTTCCTTATTTTGTTTAGCTATGGCTTTTAAAGAAATGGGGTTGCAATGTAACATCCCTGTCTGCTTTACTTCTTCTGAGTGCTTGATGGATTATCAAAAGAAACTAATCGAAGAACAATTTTCGACTCAAATATTCGATCATTATGGAACGACAGAAAGAACTGTTAGATTAAGTGAAAACATCAATCATAATGGATACTTTGAAGATCCAGGCTATTCGATAAATGAGTATTTAAAAGATTTTATAATAACCACTTCCCTAATAAATTCGGCTTTTCCTCTAATCCGATATAAAGTAAATGATGTTATTGAACTCGATAAATCGGAAAATAATGAGAATTATTACATTAAGCGTATTATAGGGCGTGATGAGGATTTTATTATATGTAAAGACGGTTCAAAGGTTATGAGATTGGATCATATATTTAAAAATGCTTCTCATGTAAATATGGCTCAACTGATTCAATATAAAAAGGGAGAATTGGTTATTAGAATTGTTCCTTCTGTTGATTTTATACAGAAAGATTGTGATGTTCTTGTTGCTAATCTTAATGAGCGTGTAGGAAAGAATAATTTAGATGTTTCTGTTCAACTAATAAAAAAAGAACAAATCACTTATTCATCTCGGAATAAATTTAAGTATATTATATCATATCTAAAATAATTCATTCTATGAATATTAGTATTTTCGGTCTCGGCTACGTAGGATGCGTAGGCGCAGCTTGTTGTGCAAAATTGGGTCACCATGTAATAGGAGTGGATGTGTCAGAAAACAAAGTGAACCTGATAAAATCCGGTCATCCTACCATCATAGAGAAGGACATTGAAGAACTGTGTGCGGAAGGGCATAAAAACGGGCGTTTGACAGCCACTCTAGATGTTCATGAAGCAGTCCATCATTCGGAAATCTCTTTTATAGCGGTGGGAACTCCCAGTTCCAAGGAAGGGCATCTGAACCTTAACTATATTTACGGAGTAGCAAGACAAATAGGAGAAGCTATAAAAACGAAGGAAACCTATCATATCATTGCCATTCGTAGTACGGTACTGCCCGGAACCAATAAAAAAGTAGGTGAGATCATAGAAGAGGCATCCGGCAAGCAGCGTGGCAAGGCATTTACAGTGGTATCCAATCCGGAATTCCTTCGTGAAGGAACTTCTGTACATGATTATTTGAACCCTCCTTTGACTTTGATTGGTACAGATTGCGAGTATGCCGAGCAAAAATTCCGTGAACTGTATAAAGATATAAATGCGGAATTCGTATGTACTGATATCAAAGTCGCGGAAATGATGAAATATGTCAATAATACATATCATGCCTTGAAGATTGTTTTTGGTAATGAAGTGGGCAATATCTGCAAGGGACTGGATATTGATAGCCATAAGGTGATGGAAATCTTTTGTAAGGATCGTGAACTGAACATATCACCCTATTATTTTAAACCCGGGTTTGCATACGGCGGCTCTTGTCTGCCCAAGGATTCCAAGGCTCTCCGCACCTTGGCACGTGATTTATATATTGATGTTCCAGTCATTAACAGCATAGAGAATTCCAATGAGATTCAAAAAAAGAATGCTGTTTCTGTCATAATGGGGAAAGGAAAGCGGAATGTGGGTGTTTTAGGCTTGAGCTTTAAAGCTGGAACGGATGATTTACGTTGCAGCCCGATAGTGGATGTCGTGGAAACTCTGCTGGGCAAAGGATTCAATATCCGTATTTATGACAAAAATGTAAAGATCTCGGAACTGACAGGAACGAATAAGGATTTCATAATGGCGAAGATACCTCATTTGCAACATTTTGTTACAGATAACCTCCAATCCGTAATTGAGGGGAGTGATGTGCTGGTGGTTACCAATAAAGAACAAGAGTTTGCAGATATTTTGCAAAACTATCCGGGCAAAATCATCATTGATTTAGTGCGGGCTTGGAAAGACGTGGATTATGCCGGTGTTTATGAAGGATTGTCTTGGGGAAATATTAATGCGAATACCGCAGCGCAATATCAGAAAATAGAGAAAGACATCAAAGGAACGGAATTTTAAAAACTCATGGAACAGAGGAAAGTACTGATTATAGTGGAGAATCTGCCTGTGCCGTTTGACACACGGGTATGGCAGGAAGCTACCACATTGGCGGAGAACGGATACGGTGTGAGTGTCATTTGTCCTAAAGGCAAAGGCTATGACAAGGATTATGAATATCTGCAAGGCGTGCATATCTATCGCCATCAATTGCCACGGGAAGGAAATGGCGCATGGGGATATGCCCGTGAGTATTATTGTGCCTTGCGCGATGAATATCGCCTGGCCAAGAAAATATTTAAGGAACGGGGCTTCCATGTGATTCACGGATGCAATCCGCCAGATGATATTTATTTGGTGGCCAAGCCTTTTAAAAAGCATGGAGTGGATTATGTTTTTGACCATCATGATATTTGTCCGGAGTTGTATGAGGCTAAGTTTGGTAAGAAAAGCGGTCTGCTTTATAAGAGCCAGTTGTGGTTGGAACATAATACCTATAAACACTGTACTTTTGCTTTTGTCACCAATGAGAGTTATAAGAGGATAGCCATAGAACGTGGAGGGATGAAAGCGGAAGACGTATATGTCTTACGCAGTGGTCCCAAACTGGAGCGCTTGAAGATAACTCCGGTAAAACCGGAAATCAAGCGTGGCCGTAAATATATGGTAGGCTATTTGGGAGTTATCGGCCAGCAGGAAGGAATTGAATATTTACTGAAAGCGGCTTCCCATATAAAGAATGATTGGGGGCGTGATGATGTATTTTGGGGCATTGTGGGCGGCGGTCCGCATCTGGAGCAGCTGAAACAGCTTTGTCATGATATGGCTTTGGATGATATTGTAGAATTTACAGGCCGAGTGAGCGATGAAAAGCTGCTTGATTATCTGAATACGGCGGATGTCTGTGTCAATTCGGATGAATACAATGAAATGAACGATAAGAGTACCATGAATAAGATATTGGAATATATGGCACTCGGGAAGCCCATTGTCCAGTTCGATCTTACCGAAGGACGTTACTCCGCCCAGGCGGCTTCACTGTATGCAGAACCTAACAATGCGGTGGATATGGCAAAGAAGATTATAGAGTTACTGGAAGACCCCGACAAACGTAAACGGATGTCTGAGTATGGTCGTAGCCGCATAATCGATGAACTGAGTTGGGAACATACTTCAAAAACTTTGTTGGAGGGGTATGATAAATATTTTAAGAAAAGAGGTTTATAACTGATATTGAAAATGGTAAATTTAGCAACAGTTCATCGGATAGGACATCGATTATCGGAGTTGAACATTCCATTACTTCCTAAATTATTTCAATTATTTATCTTCCTATGTTATTCCAGTGCAATTAGTTACAAAGTAAAAATCGGGAAAGGTACTTTCTTCAATCATTCGGGATTTGGTATTTTACTTAATGCAAAAGTGGTGATAGGGGATAATTGTAAAATAGGTAACAATGTTTCAATAGTTGGGCAAGGACCATACAGTCATGCTCCAGTATTGAAAAATCGTATTTATGTCGGTCCGGGAGTTGTTATACAGGGACCGGTGATTATAGAAGACAACGTGATTATTGCACCTAATGACCTGAGTTTTGGATAAGAAATAGGTCTAAAAATTAGTTAGAATGCTCCATTATA
>ERZ780154.367-NODE-367-length-37899-cov-3.77547_pt1 | contig 37899 bp, 52 predicted proteins | sample MGYA00511568_ERZ780154 | MGnify/ENA primary metagenome ERZ780154 (study PRJEB29588, sample SAMEA2142525) | human gut metagenome | biome: human gut; feature: human-associated habitat; material: faeces | place: Denmark | collected 2008/2010 ...
ACAACCGAAGAAGAGAAAGAGGATACAACCGAAGAAGAGAAAGAGGATACAACCGGGAAGGGAAGAAAAACCAAGGATGCTTAAAATTGATGTAATATGACCTACAAGGAATACATAACTGCTACATTATCCAAGTTCTATATATCTCCGGAAGAGATTGATGTGATAATGTTGAATCAGAATATTACGCCGGATGAAGATGTAGACCCCAAGATTGCCAAAATGGCGATGTACAAGGAGTTTTCACAAATCATTCCGGTAGCGAATATGAGCGAGGGGGGAGCATCCACATCATGGAACATGGAGAGTGTTTTGTTATGGTATTCCTTGTTAGCGTCTGAACTCGGAGAACCGGACATGACAAAGGAAAATAACACAATTAAGGACTATTCAGCGTATTATTGATGTACAATTATCCGGACAAAATAGAGTTATCAACGTCAAGCTCAGGAGGAGGAACACCTGGTTCGATTGACTATGATGGGAACGGAGACCCGATATTCGGAGGTGGAGACAGTGGAGGAGGAGAAGACGGTGGAGGGTTTGAGTTTTTGTCCGATTGCCGCATTGAGGAGAACAACTCATATTCGCTTAGCGGGACTTATATCTATTCTTTCAACGTCTACCTGCCTAAATCTTTTGATGCTAGAAAGCTGCCTAAAAAAGGGGCAACAATAAGATTGACAAAGAAAGATAAGACCGTGAACGAAGTTGAGGCTACGGTAGTCGATAGCCGATCGACAAAATTTAACTACGTGATAAAGACATGAAAAGCGGATTATCATATAGTAAAAACGAGTTTAATCAAGTTCTTGGCATACTTGATGAATCAATTGGCCGTGTGGAAGAGGCAATAAAATTCACATTGAAAACCGTTGTCGGGGGAAAGGCTGTAGCTCATGCGAAATCATACGGAAATTTCACAGACCGGACAGGTAATTTGCGCAGTTCAATCGGTTATGTGCTGGCAAAAGACGGTGATATTATTGATGTAGGAGGATTTGAATCTATTTCAGGTCCGGAGGGAAACAATGGAGAAGGTATAAGTGAGGGGAAAAAATACGCGGAAGAGCTTGGAAAGTCTTCCGGCTCAGGATACACACTTATCATCGTTGCCGGAATGAATTACGCAGAGTATGTCGAAGCAAAGGGATATAATGTCTTGACTGAAACCGAATCGTATTTAGTAAGCCAGATAAATGACGTTATCGACAGGATATTAAAACAAGCAGGATTCAAGAAATGAAAAAGAGCGAGTTGGAAACGGAAGTATATAATCTTCTGAAAAACTCTAATTTAAGAGTTTTTAAGGAAGATACACGCGACCCTAATTATAGGGGAGAATACATCGAAATCCTTCCGCTTGAATTTGGCGAAGAAAGATTGTTCAATTCTTCTATCGTAAACGTCAATATCCATATCCCCGATGTACAAGGCATAAAGAACTCCAAACGGCTTGATAGTGCTTACAACGAGATAAGGCCGATATTCCGAAGAAATAAAGACGCGACAGGTCAGTATTACACGAATTACAGTGGATTCCAGTTTTCCATTGTGTCAAGCAAGGATTACAAGGAAGACAACGGTACGCATTTCAGAAATTTAAGAGTAAAAGTAACTTATTTAAATCTATAATTATGGCAGATAGAGTTGTATATGGCATTAAAAGCCTAAAGTTTATGCCGGCAGTTATAACCGGAGAAAATGCCGGTTCTTTTCCGGACTTTTCCGAGTCATTAGCATCGTTATATGACATGAAAATGATTGTTCCCGATTCATTCAACATGAATCAGGAAGATCCGGAAAAATTGGATGTTGAATGGGAAGAGGTGGAAGACATTGCTATGAGCATACAGACGCGAAAAGGCACACGCTCATTTACGGTGTCTACGAATGATATGTCGGAAGAGGCATTTAAATATTTCCTTGGGTGGCAAAAGCCGACAGGAGAAAGTGACCCGAACAAAGACTGGGAAGTTGAGCCGGTTTCTTTCATGTTACCTCCGCAGGCTGTGGAATTGGAAACCATGCCAGCCGATAAATATCCCGGTATTATCCGGCAGTGGGCAAAAGTTGAAGTCGTTGTAAAAGAAACCGGTGTTGTGGGAAAATCCGGGTTGTCTAACCTCGAATTGACCTGTACCATCATGGCGAATTTCAATAAAGACAACAAGCAGATTCCGGGTTCGAGAAGAAAACAGGTGGTTTCCGCCTAATTACTAATGAGGGGGAAATAAATCCCCCTCTAATTTTATAGACATGGAAACATTAGAGCAACAAGTAGCAAAAGAAATAAATGAAAAGGACACGGTAATACATATTGGAGGCGAGGAACTGAAAGTAAAACCGCTCACACTCGGTCAGATTATTGATATATCAGCGGAGATAGCAGAGCTAAAAGGCATTTCGGAGGAAGACCAAGGGAAGGACGTGCTGACGGTAATGTTAGACCACCTTGACGATCTCGAAGTGCAATTGAACATCGCCCTTATCGTATTATATAGAAATGAAGAGGACAGGATAGAGAACAAGAAGTTTATCCGTAACAATCTCGATGAAAAGGCAATGACCGAATTGCAGGAGTTGTATGTAGAACGCCTGAACTCTCCTTTTTTTTTGACCAATATAATTTTCCTTCAAGGTTTGAATCTGACGAAGAAGACAAAAACGACAGTCCTTGGGCAATAATATTCGGCGCCATGAAAGGCCTAGGGTTAAGCTATCATGAAGTGTTGCATGAAATAAGCTGGCTAAATATCCAAATGTTATTAAAGTGCCAACCCTCCTACTCCACCGATAAAGACAAACCGAAACAAGTACACGCAAGTCAAATATTTTAAATTATGGCAGACGGACAAATGAATATACGTGTCAATGTTGATTTGAACGACATGAGGCGCAAGGCGGAAGAATACCGGAAAGAAGTAACAAAGATGGGTGTGATAACCGATGAATCCGGAAATGTTATCAGCACGGCATGGATGCGAATGAAACAAGCTGCTACGGCATATCTTGGAATGGACATAGTAAAAAGAATAGCTATGACACGTGGCGAGTTTCAGCAATTGGAAGTTGCATTTAAAACTCTTTTAGGAGCAGAAGAACCCGCCCTAAACCTTATGAATCAATTAGTCGAAACAGCCGCTACAACACCTTTTGATTTAAAAGGAGTAGCAGACGGTGCAAGGCAGTTGCTTGCATACGGATTTGCTGCTGATGAAATAAACGATACTCTTATAAGATTAGGAAATGTAGCTGCCGGTCTTGGATTGCCGCTTGAACGTTTAACATACCTATATGGAACAACGGCTGTACAAGGTCGATTGTATGCAATAGATATGTTACAATTCCAGTCGTCTGGTATACCTGTCCTTCAAGAGCTTTCCAAGATGTATGGAAAGACTACAAGCGAAATAAATGACATGGTGACGGCCGGGAAAATTGGGTTTGATGACATTAAAAAAGTATTTGAGGGAATGACAAACGAGGGGGGTAAATTCTATGCCTTGATGGAGGGTCAATCAAAAACAATCATAGGTCAAATATCAAATCTTGGTGATGCGATAGATATGATGTTTAACGAAATCGGACAGGCGAATGAAGGTATTATTTCCGATGCAATTTCTGGAGCTTCATATCTTGTTGAAAATTACGAAAAAGTATTAAGTATATTAAAGGTACTTGTTGCTACCTACGGAACATACAAAGCCTCATTGATAGCCGTAGCTGCTGCGCAACGTGTATCCGTTACGATTCAAAATATCTCTGCATGGATTTCCCTTGCTAAAGCGATCCGGACGGCAAAAGATGCCCAGATTGCTTTCAATCTTGCTACAAAGGCAAATCCTTACGTTTTATTGGCTACAGTCCTAATTGGTGTTGGTACAGCCTTATATCAGTTCACAAAGAAAACAGATGCTGCAACTGATGCTCTAAAGAAATTCAATGAAGAAAGTAAAAAAAATGCAGATGATACAGCTACATTTATAACTATTACAAGGGACGAGAACCAATCCATTGCTGCGCGACAACTTGCATTAGATAGTTTAAGAAAAATGTATCCAGGTTATTTTGATAACATGAATTTGGAGGCTTTAAAGGTGATAAATCTGACAGAATTAAATAATCAACTTGCAAAAGCGACCAGAGAACGATCAAAAGCACAATCTGAAGAAAGTATAAAAGAAACAGAAAAAAGTATTAATTCAATTAAGCAGCAAATTGACTTTCTAAATAAAAATGCCGTACAGGGGCGTGGTGAAAGATTAATCAGAGCCAATAAGCAACTTCAAGAATTACAAGACAAGTTGGCCGGACAGCATTCTATATTGAATAAAGTAAATTCTGATATAAAAGCCCAGGAAGACGCCGAACGCCGGGCAAAAGAAGAAGCGGAAGCACATGCAAAATCTGTAGAAAAAACCGTAAAATGGTATGAAGAACAAATAAAAACCCTCAAAGAAGCTCAGGAAACATCAACAACAAATAAACAATTCAATGACTATCAAAAACAGATAGACCAGCTTACAAAAGAAAAAGAAACTATAACCGGAGCTTCTAAAGCTACCCAAAAAGCAGAGGAAGAAAGAATCAAAACAATCAAGCAAATTGATGAAGAACTTCTCTTTCTCCGTAAGCAAAACCAGCAAGCCCAAATCGACCTTATGCAGGAAGGTACAGAAAAAGAACTTGCACAAATCCGGTTAGACTATCAGGAAAAGATTGCTGAAATTAAAAAACTTGCTGACGATTGGGCGGCAAAACAAGGCGGAACACTCACGACTGAGCAAACAGTGCAAATTTCTACGTCTTATTCTACTGTAAAGCGAAAAAGAGAACAAGACGAATCTGATGTGTACAAAAAACAGACCGATGAATTAAACGAACTTTTAAAACAATATCAGTCATACCAGCAACAACGCCTTGATATAGAAAGAAAATATAATAAAGATATTGAAAAGCTACAAGAAGAACTTGCAAAAACAACAGAAGAAAGCGAAAGAAACAGGCTTGAAGAATCCATCCGGGTAGCAAAAGAAAAAAAGAAAACCGAATTATCCGGACTTGACCTTGAACAATTTCAAAAAGAAATCGACTGGTCATCTGTATTCGGTAATCTTGACAAATTATCTACTGATGCTTTAAAAAAACTCCGGGACAAAATAAAGGAATACCTTTCTACGGTAGATGATTCTATTAGTAAAGAAGATTTTAAAACTGTTGTTGATGCCTTTGAAAACCTTGACGCAACTATTACAAACAGAGAGCCCCTTGAAGAATTAGTAAGCGGATATAGAGATTACAGAAAAGCAGTAGAGGAGGTTACAAAGGCAAAAAAAGAGATGGATAAAGCTGACAATCCAGAGGCAAAAGAAAGAGCTGTAAAAAATCTTTCCGCTGCTGAGAAGAAAAGAGCTGAATCCCTTAGTAAAATAACACAATCCGTTAATGCAATAGGACAACAGGGTCAGCAAGTAATTTCTGCCGGGAATGATCTTGTAAATATGCTTACTAATTTAGGCATTGAAATCCCTGAATCTATTTCTGGAGCATTAAGCGGATTGGGACAGGTAGTGGATGGATTAGCAGAAATTGATATAACCAAGCCAATGAGTGCTGTAACTGGTGTAATTCATACATTAGCAGGCGTTACAAAAACGATTGGCAGTATATTCGGGTTAGGATCAGATAACGGAGTAGCACAATATAAGGCGTTAAGAGAACAACTAGAGGCTATAAATGATCTATACAAAAAAATCATTGATAAATCAAAGGAAAAAATTGTATTTGGAGGTGGATTTGCATCGGTAGAGGCAGCGAAAGAAGCTAACGAAGCGCTAGAAAAGCAAATAGAAAATTATAGAAGATTAGCGGAAGCAGGAGGTAACGCAGGAGCAAGTATAGGCTCACATAGTTATGCTTACCGGGCCAACGAAGGGCTTAAGAAATCATGGAATGATATTTCAAAGTCTATAGGACAAAATATTTCCAGTGTACAACAAATGTATGAATTATCTGGGGAACAGTTAGAGATTATACGAAGAGATTTCCCCGAAGCGTGGAGTAAAATACCTTCTGAAATAACTGAAAATTTAGATGCAATCATTGACTGCAACGATGAAGCCAAGGAACTTGCGAATACATTGCAAGAAGCACTAACTGGCATATCCTTCGATAGTTTTTATAATGGATTTATTGATTCACTTTCGGATATGGATGCTTCCTTTGAAGATATGTGTGATGACTTTGAAGGATATTTGCGAAAATCGATTATAGCCGGTCTAATCGCAAGTCAGTACAAGGGAAGAATAGAAAATCTGTATAAAAGTTGGACAGAAGCAGCAGAAAGCGAAAATAAGATTACTGCAAAAGAGGCAGAAAAATTGAGGGATGATTATCAAGATATAATCCAAGATATGATTAAAGACCGGGATAATTTGGCTAAAACTTTTAATTGGGAAAGTTCTCCGGAAGAATTAAAACGCCAAACCGGCACCATATCCGAAACAATTACGGAGAAAACTGCAAATGAATCAATGGGAATATGGAGAGGTTCCTACGATACATTAAAGGCTATCAGCCAGCAGACAACGATATTTCATGAAACATACAAGTCTACAATGGCCACATGCAACTCCATACTGAACACGATAGCGAGGAATACCGGAGAAACGGCGAATAATACTTCCGTCTTGTCTGATATGCACAACACATTGAAAAACATGGACGGAAGACTACGAACAATTGAAAGTGAATCAAGTAAAAGATACGCAAGATGACGGATTTTTATATTGAGTGCCGTAAAACCCACAGGTCTTTAGCCTGTTGGATGTAAGGCACTATCCCTGGTTTCTAATATATTCTATAACTGTATTTGGATTAGCCTCGCCTATTGAGCAGACGAAATATCCGTCTGACCATAAGGTTTTCTCTTTCCAAAAGTATTTTCTCAACATACTGCCATATAAGCGCCACGAAAAGACTGTACTCTCCTGCTTTAGCTTCCTTACTATTGATGTTACGGATAGTTTTGGCGGATAGCTGATAAGAAAGTGTATGTGGTCTTTGTCGGTTTCCATGATGTCTATATCGAAGTCTGAATTGTCAGCTATTGACTGAAATATGGCTTTAATGTTGTCATCAAACTCACCTTTGAGTATCTTTCTCCTGTATTTGATACAGAAGATAAGATGGCACTTTAGGTAATACTTGTGTCTATTCTCGTGATTATAATTTTCTTTCATGCCACAAATATACATAAACTTTTGGCTGTTTACGAAATAATTGCTATCTTTGTAAGCGAAATGAGAAAGATTAATCGAACATACAAGTTCAGACTGTACCCGACTAAGGTGCAAGCCGATTTGCTGGCAAGACATTTCGGTTGCGCTCGGTTTGTGTACAACTACTTTCTCAATCAGCGTAAGGAACAATATAGGCTCACTGGTAAGAGCGATAATTACTATGCACAGGCTAAATCGCTTACCGCATTGAAGAAGCAGGAAGCAACCGCATGGCTTAAAGAAGTAAATTCTCAAACCTTGCAGTTCGCTATCCGCAGTCTTGAAGTAGCCTATACCAATTTCTTTCAGAAGCGGGCGAAGTTTCCTAACTTCAAATCTAAGCACTCTAAGAATAGTTTTACCGTTCCACAATTTGCATCTGTCGCAGGTGACAGGCTTTTCATACCCAAGTTCAAGGAGGGCATCAAGTGCCGTGTACACCGTGAGATAAAAGGTGAAATCGGTAAGGTAACTATTTCCAAGACACCAAGCGGAAAGTATTTCGTTTCTGTATTTACAGAAGAAGAATACGCAACTCCGCTTGAAAAGACTAACAAGTCGGTTGGTGTGGATATGGGTTTGAAGGACTTGCTTATCACTTCTGAGGGAGAAACTTTTAAGAATAACCGATACACAAGAAAATACGAGCGCAAACTTGCTAAAGCACAGCGACATCTTTCCCGTAAGAAGAAAGGCAGCAGAGGGTTTGAAAACCAAAGGCTCAAAGTTGCCAGACTTCACGATAAGATTTCCAATAGCCGTACAGACTATCTGCACAAGTGCTCCATTTCCCTTGTTAGAAGATATGATACCATCTGCATCGAGGATTTGAATGTAAAGGGAATGGAGAGAAACCATCACCTTGCCAAGTCTATTACCGATGCAAGCTGGGGCAGCTTCGTTTCCATGCTTACCTATAAGGCAGAATGGAACGGCAAAAAGGTTGTAAAAATAGACCGATACTTCCCCTCCTCGCAGACTTGTAATGTCTGTGGGTATGTCAACAAACAGACTAAAGATTTGTCTGTCCGTGAGTGGGAGTGTCCTATTTGTCATACTCATCATAATCGTGATGTTAATGCTGCTATCAATATTCTTCGTTTCGGATTAAACCATATATCGGCAGGAACTGTCGATTACACGGGTGGAGAGGAAGTAAGAGCCAATCTTTTGAAAGGCCGTTCCTCTGCGAAACCCGAAGCCCATGAGTCTTTAGCTCATGGGTAGTTCACTTTGAATAATTCTAAATAATAATTATATTTGCATCAGTATGTGATGACACATACCACCCAACACCGGACGGCATGGCAGAATATTATATTAATAATACTCCTATTTCCCAATTCGGGATAATTCCAACAAAATCAAATGGCAATATTGCCATTTCTGGATGCTTCAATCTTCCGAAAAGAAAAGGGACTACTTACTACGATTGGGTTACAGACAACAGCGTGGAGCCTTATGTGGAGAGTGAAGATATGGATTTTGACAGCCGGGATATTTCAATAACAGGAAATATCGTGTCTGATTCTGACTCTTCTCTTCCTTTAATAAATGATTTCATGAACGAGTTGCCGGAGTTATTTACGTTGTCATGCAAATGGGGAAGCTGGAGTGTAAAATGCAAAAGTACGACCATCGAAACCTTTACAAAATCGGCTTGCAAAATAACGATTAAATTCATAGAACCTCTTGTTAATTTATCTGGGACACTCCCCTCTCCCACCGAAAACGGGGAGATTGACGGATACAAATGGACTTCTTTCGGATTATATCTGAAAGAAATATCAAACTATCAGGGAATCGGTGCGCCAAAATCGTTGAGCACAACCCAAAATCCGTCTTATTCACTTTATTCAAAAGGAGGGCAAGAGAAGACGGAGATAACCGTTTCCGGTATGATAATAGCTGAAAATACAGAGCAATTCAAGGAGAGAATCAAATCATTATATGCCCTATTTGGGAAAGCCGGAATAAGAACTATCAATTACAGAGAAAGAGAGATTAAATGTTTTTGCACGAATGGATTTTCTGTACAAAACGTTTTTTCTATCGGGAAAGTATACGCTGATTTCAGTTGCAAATTAATCGTAATATCGAATGAAAGGATATAGCATATATAGAGATAATACCGTTATTTACGAATTTGTCGTTGATGATACCATCTCGAAGTCATTAAGCGGAAATAAATATGTTTCGTTCACTATTTCGTCAAAGAATGATCTTGACTTAAAGATAGGCGACTATGTTTTAGTCGGGAATGAAAAGTACGAGATTTTCGAGCCTATTGATATAGAGGAAAGTAACGGAGTGTTTACCTATCCGCTTACGTTCTATTTTCAAGGATATAAGCTGAACAATTCCATCATAACGGACGAAGGAGCGACAACATTTGCCTACCATGGAGAGGTCAGCGACTTCATGACATTGCTGATTGATTCCTTGAACGAGGACTATCCGGAATTTACCCTTGGAACCATTCAGAACGGAAGTATCCTTGATTTGAGCTTTGACAATAGTAATTGCATGGCAGCACTCCAAACGGTATGCGAGAATGCCGAAATGGAGTGGGACATTACGGGAACCGTGATAACCGTCAAGAGGAGAATCGGAGAAGAAACCGACTATGTGTTTGAATATGGGAAAAACAAAGGAAGCTACTCCGTGAAACTCGCAAAGGTCGCTAATGCTTCCGTAACCACTCGAATGATAGGGAAAGGCGGCACTCTGAATCTTCCGGCCGACTATGATTCTCCGGACAGCCCCAAAAGGTTGAATTTGGGTGATGAAGTCATTGAAAAGAACGTAGAAAAGTACGGAAAGATTACCGGGGTGTATGTGAATGAAAACATCTACCCTCGCTTGATTAATAAGACGGTGTTAGGCGTGACCGTTCCGGAAAACATAGAGGAAGCCGGAAGTTGGAAGATAAAACTTGATATTCCTTTCAATCTGTCTGAATACTATGCGGAGAATGAAATCCCGGTAGTCAAGTTTCAGACGGGGGATTTGACCGGGTTGAACTTTGAGATAGTGGAAAACAGCTGGAACAATACCGACAAGACGCTTTCAATTATCGTAAAAGAGGAAGAAGACGGGTATTATCTTCCGAATGCAAACAGACAGCCACGTGTCGGAGACGTGTTTGTCCTCCTTAACATCAATATGCCGCAATCTTACATAGATGAAGCAACACAGGAATTGAGGGAGGCAACACAAAATGAGCTGAACAAAAAGTGTGAACCGCAATACGCCCCGTCTCTATCAGTTCAAAAACACTATATCAAGAAGAAAGGAATATCACTGAATATCGGTGATGGAATTACCGTAAAAATAGGCAGGCGGAATATCACGACAAGAATTATCGGTACTACTGAAACAAGCGATGATATAAGGGTTGAATTGGGCGACCAGATGCTTTATACCTACGACACTAAGGTAAATAATACAATAGAGCAGATACAATTCACCTTAAAGCAGCTTATCAATATAGATGATATAAAAAGGCTCTTCTATAACCTTATCAATGCGTGGTATCCGAAGTGGTTCAATCAAAAGTTACATAAAGACGCGGACGTTGAATTTAATTCTGTGAAAGCGGCTGAATTAGTCCAATCTAATTCTGTGAAAGCGGCTGAATTAGTCCAATCCGACAATTTCTCATCCAAGAATTTCACCTCCGGAGCGCTTGGTAGCGGACACAGAATAAAAGACGGGAATGCTGAGTTTCAGAATCTGACGGTAAGGGGTCAGTTCAGCGTGTTTGAGTTTCTGATACAGCAGGTAAAGGCAATCGGCGGGAAGTTCTGTGTCTCTCCGGCAGCTATAAAGACGGGAAGTGTAGAGGAGACAGAGAATGGGTACAAGTGCTTTTTCAATACTGACAGCGGGACGATAATAAATCCTTTCGTAGTGGGCGACCAAGCTTTTCATCAAGTTTTTGACGGGCAGAAAATGAAGAGATATTGGCGTCTTGTCACGGAGGTAGGCGCGGATTACTTTGTCTTGTCAAAAACGGATTGTGAGGCGAATAGCGGTATCCCGGAGGCTGATGAAGAAATAGTATTATTAGGAAACCGGACAGACATAAACCGCCAATCCGCGATAATGATTTCGGCGCATGACAACAATTCGCCTTACATTGCTTTCTATGCTGGGATAAACTCCTATTCTTTTGAAGGGAAAGAACCGATGCGGACGGGTAATTTGAATGGCATAGTGGATGAAGATTTCGGGCAGTTGACAGGATTCGGATTGTATTGTCAGAACGTTTACATGAAAGGGGTGTTCAGACTGATGTCCGGCAAAACGGTGGAAGAGTCCATCGGAGACGTGCAGAGTAACCTGGACAACCTCCAAGTAGGAGAAACCAACCTTCTTGACAATAGTAACAAGGGATGGAAGAATACTGGCTATCCAATAGCGACAATTTACTTAGGAGACTATAAACCCAAACAAGGAGAAGAATGTACAATTGTTATTAAAGGCAAATTAGGGGCGAATAAAACAAACTGGGCTGTTTACAATTCTGGAGGGAATGTTATATTGGCTAGTTTTTATCCTGGTGGTCCCGATACAGATTATATTGCTTTGAAAACTTTTAAATGGACGTTAGGGACGCCTGCTGTTGATAATACATTTATTCGAATATATCCAATGCCTAATAGTGTATCCGTTGAATCTGAAATAGAGTGGGTAAAACTAGTATTAGGCAATAAAACTTCGCTATTGTGGACTCCCTCCATAAACGATCAGAAGCAGATAGCCACAGATATAGCGCAGGCTAAGGCAGACTTGGCAGAAACAAGGGCTAATGCTTACGCAGACGGTATTGTAACAGAGGCGGAGCAGAACGCAATAAACGAGGCGCAGACGAGATTGGATGCGTTACAGATCGGTTCCCAGAACCTTATATCCAAGAAAATGATGTTGAAGTGGAATGAGAAGAACAAGGATATTGCGGTCTGGGGACAAGATGAAGACGGAATATATTTGGATGTAACACCGAAATTGTTATTTGATAATTTTTCAGTTAGTAATGATATCCTTAATCCGATATTTGACCTGAATTTTAAAGTAAACACACAATATGTTCTCGCGATTGAGTGGAAATCCAAAACAACAGAGGCAACATTAAAAGAAGGCCTTATTATATTGATTAGGTATACAGATGGTGGTAAATCAGACCGACTGATATTAACGAATCATACAACAAGTAAAACAACGGTTTATATTGTTACGCAACCCGGTAGAACAATACAAAAAATATCATCTTCATATGGCTATAACGTACATGCGTTAATCTACAATATCTCCCTAATCGAGGGCAATAAACCCCTGCAAGGCTTTCCGGTGGCAGAAGAGGATCAGACCGGAGCTAATAATGTGAATCTGGCAGACGGAACTAAGGAATTTACGGTTACAGCAGGAACAGACAATTGGGGGTATCATAAATTATATGTATCTAAAATAAAGCCCAATACGGTATATTACGTAAATGCAGGCAAAATTCAGAATTTAGCAGGTACTCCTGATAAATATTCTTTTGTATTTTATAATAAAGGTATTACTGCCAGCCTGTGCTCAGTATTAAATGCAGATAAGAATGGAGGTTTTTTAATTACAAATAATGATTTCACTGAACAAGAAGGATATTTGTTATGTTATGCAGGTATAGGTGGTGCCACATCTGGTAACTCTGTAAAGTTCACTGAAGTCATGCTGGTCGAAGGTTTTCTGCCTGCTCCTGTATGGACTCCTTCTTTTTCAGAACAGCAGAATAAAATAGATGCCGCCAAAGACGCAGCAGAACAGGCTAAAGCTGATATCGCGGCAATGAACGATGACAATATTTTTGACATCAGTGAAAAACAAACTACCCGGACAACATGGGAAAACATAAACGGTGTTGCCAGTACGGAATTTACGGGAACGACTGGTTCTTACTACAAAACAAAGCTTGAAGGATCAGGTTTACCTGAACTATCCGAACTTGATACGGCATATACAAACTTACGGACTTACCTTAACGGGATTTTACTTTACGCAAACAGCAACACAGAAAATTTTGTAAGATCAGAAATGGCTGCAAAATTCACAGCGTACTACAATGCTGAAATTGCTGTAAATACTGCTATTGCCGATAAATTATCTAAAGATGCTGTAGGTAATATAAAACTTGGTGGCAGGAACCTCGCAACAAAATCAAATAATTTTAATGCAGGAAATGGAAATACTGGAATCACAAGTGTCAGAAATGAAGATGGAAGTATTACTGTTACCGCAGCTTCAGGAAATGGTCATTGGTTTACTGGCTTTTATGCAGGCAATTATGGCCAAATAGAAAATAGTATGAACGAAGGGGATGATTTTACTATTTCCTTCGAAATGAAATCAGAGGATTCAACACGTATACCAAATATATATGTAAAGGAAGGAATGGGCTATTATCCCATGATCGGTAATATGTCAAGTGCCTTTTCACAGGTCTACTATACAGGAAAATGGAAAAAGGCCAATAACATGCAATTCCATTTGGGATTTAACGGTTTAGCCGGATCATTTACAATAAAAAACCTGAAAGTAGAAAAAGGCAACAAACCGACCGCCTGGTCCCCGGCTATTGAAGACCAGGACGAAAAAATAGATGGTTTGCAAGGACAGATTACCGAACATACAAAAACGATAGCTCAGTTACAGGTTGAAGACGACAATATACGTCTTTCGGTAAATTCGGTAACTACGAAAGTGGATGAAACCGCGAAAAAATCCTTTGGCTATAGTTGGAACAGTGGTAAAATGATGCATACAGACCCTACTTTCAAAGTTGGATTAAATGGTATATACATTTATAACAACGATGCAGCTGGTGGTACTAGTGCCGTAAATATTTCCAGAATAACAAGACTATCCGACTCTCCGACAAACGATTCAGAATATAATATTAAGATTGCTACTTTAAATGACAAGACAGCACCCAAATTGGGTGGTTTCACTTTCAGAACCCAATCACGTGCAAATGCTATTTTTATAACAAGGATAGTTGCAAAAATACCAGTAGGATATTATCTAAATTGGGCTAGCAATCAAACAGGAGATAATGAAGAGTATTACTGGACAACGTCAAATAAGGGAACTGGTAACTGGGAGGAATATATACATGTTATTAAATGTGGTTCCACAGGTAATTTTGGTGTTACAAACTATTTCTATCTTGATGGGCCTAAAAACAACTATCCTGTCGAATGGTACCTTGCCTATGCTTCTGTTTTCGATATGTCTGAAGGGCTAAGCACATCAGATCAGGCAAGGCAAGAATCGATTTCATACACAGATAAAAAAACATTTAGTAAATATGTTTTTGACCTGACTCCAGCTGAGTATGATAGAAATACATACTATCCTATCACAATGAGCCTCCCCATCGTCCCAACAACAAGAATTAAATTATATATAGATTATTGGTCATCTGGAAATCCAGAGTGGAGTACACATTCAAGTAAATCGGTATCGGCAAATTGTACCTGGACATCAAATGGAAATGGATATGGTATTATTCCTATATCAAGAATTATATCAGATTTCGCTTATGAACATACTGATCTAACCCCCATCGGAGATGTAAGTCAGATGGCATTTTCGAGCAACGAAGTTGTTTATGTGCGTGGAGGTGCTATTTATCGCCTTGAAATAACGAATGGGGTTGTCCCAGTTTTACATACCTCGGAGTTTACTGCTTTAGGCCAAACAATTTATTTGAGAACCTCGGTAACAGCACCTAAAACAACACTTGAAGCGACCAAAGAAACATTGGACGCTGAGATAGTGTTGTTAAAAGATTCTATAACTTTAAAGGTTGACTATACTACATATAATGATGACAAAGCAATATTAGAAAATAACATTTCACAAATTGAAGTTAAACAAGGTTCCATTGAACAGTCCGTCACAAACATTGATAATCGGCTTGGTTTAATAGAAGGTTCTGGTCTTGTAATAGAAAAAAATTTTGTAAGGATCTTCTCTCAGAAAAAGGAATTGCTTGGAGAGGATATTGTATCCTCCATCGGATTAACTCCGGATTCTATCCGTATTGCATCCAACAAAATCGAAATTTCCGGCCAGACTATTTTTAAGGACTCAAATAACAATGTTGTAAACATATTTGGAAATGGGGACAATGTCTTAACGATCAATGGAGGCGTGTTTAATGTAGACAAGAACGGAAAACTAACTGCTACAAATGCAGTAATAAAAGGAAGGATTGAAGCCTCTGAAGGTAAAATTGGAGGTTTTACGCTTGAAGATGATGGACTGACATTTGGAAGTGAAAAAAATGGATTTGAATTAAATCCAACGCTTTTTAATATAAAATTTCAGGAGAGTTATTTAGGTACTGTAACATCAAAAATTTACGCAGAAATGGGTACAAGTGAATCATATTTAACAAAAGCTCCATTTTATTTCTATAAAAAATCTCCTTCTGATTATTATATCCCAACAATGGAGATAGTATCAGAGAATGCAGCAAATATCAATTCAGCTTTAAGGACATCAGGATGCATAGTATCAAAAAATGCCATAATAGAAGGAGGTTATGCCAGAGTCAACGCCAGTGAATACACAACATTAAATCTATGGTATGGAACAAAATATGAAATATACAATACTGTTAGCAGATATATGTATTTCCCTACTGTAGATGAAGTAAAAAATTGGGTTGGCAGTTTGCCCGCTTCCATTGTTATTGATGTAGTAGCACATCATTCTAATAGCGCAGACTTTAGAATGAAATGGGGTACGGGAAAAACTATTTACGATTGGAATGGAGGCAGTAACAGTGAATGGGTTATGAGTAAAGGTGATTCATGTACATTTCTTCTTGTTTACGAATCAGTTTCATCTTATTATGCACAAATAATGCAACGCAATAGTTAATATTTATATATACAAAATAAACATCAAATAAAACCAGAACTATGAAAGTAAACTACTTTATCAGTGCAAAAGCACAGGAAACAGTACAGGGAGTTGTAGTAAACCTCAGCTCCGAGTATCAGAAAAATGAGAATCCTGCAATAATAGTTGCCGTGTGTAGCGGTTATTATGAAACGGATGGAATAGCAGGAAAAAGGATGATGACAGCAACATATAAATACAATGTTGCAAACAAAACATTTGACAGTATGTCGGGCAGCAATATCAAACCAAATTTTGATTCGCTGCTATTACCAGTTATTGAAAATTTTAACAACCAAATTAAGACAGATGATATTAACAATTAAAGACAGGTTATTAATACCAAGTATCCTCCCGGATTGCGGGAATATAGTAACGATGCTAATTGCACAATCCATTACCGCAAAGACGAAGGTGAGCGTGAGTGAGATTGAAAAATACGGAATAAAATCGGAAAATGGCAGAATTTTATGGAACTCTAATATTCCAGACGAAGGACTAGATGTGGAATTTGAAAAATCTGAAATATCCCTTATGAAAGAGGGGATCCAAAAGCTTGATGAAAACAAAAATGTTACACTGGATATATTAGGATTATGTCTGAAAATTAAAGAAGCATAAAAATAAAAGGTGTGCTTCCGCACACCAGTCCCAAGTCTTATGATAAAAACGTTACAAATATAAACAATTACTTTAAAGTAAAATAAATAAACAATAAATATTTAGAAATGAATCAAGAAGAATGGAGACGATTAATTAAAGAAACACTTGCGGACATAGGTTTGTATTCATTAAGTGCTGAAAATCTGATAATGGGAACATTTGCACAGGAAAGTAACTTTAAGCATGTCCGTCAGCTTGGCGGTGGTCCTGCTCTGGGATACGGGCAAATGGAACCAGCAACCTTTAACGATATTGTAGTCAAGTTTCTCCGGTATAAGCCAGAATTAATGGGCAGAATCATGAAAGCATCCGGAGTTGTCACTCTGGAGCCTGAGATGCTCGTAGATAACAAAAAGCTGATGATTTGTATGACCCGTATCCATTATCTTCGTGTAAAAGAACCGTTGCCTTCGAATAAAGATATTTGGTCCATGGGTGAATATTATAAAAAATATTACAATACTCGGAAAGGGGAAGTAACCATAAAAGAGTTTGTTGAGAATTATAAAAGATATTGTTTATAGCAATGTTTCTGCAGGGATGGAAGTACCACATTTAAATTAAAATTATGAGTGAAAGAAACACAATTTCAGCAATGGCAACGGTATTCATGAGTGGTTTTATGGATTTTATCGAGCCTTTAAAATGGTTTTTACTGCTTGGATTGATACTAATCTTTGCAGATTTAAGATTTGGAATTGCCGCAGCGAAGAAACGTGGCGAAAAGATCAGGATTTCAAGGGCAGGGAGAAGGACTATAAACAAGATTGTAGATTATTTATGTTGGATTCTTGTAGCCGGGGCAATGGGCAAAGCCTTTGGTATACCTTTTAATATTCCGGTTCTCCCGGCCATAACCCTGCTTGTTGTATGCGGACTTGAAATCAACTCTGTGTTTATGAATTATTTCGAAGCAAGGGGTAAAAAAGTAAAGGTGAATATCTTTAAATATTTTGCTAAAAAGACTGACATTATTGATGTAGAAGAAAAATAATAAGCTATGCGACTGATACTAAAAAGGATATACTTAAAAACAGCATATACGATCGGTAAATTATACATAGATGGAAAATACTTCTGTGATACACTTGAAGACCAGGTCAGGGATCTGACAAAAGAAAAGAAGATTTCCGGCAAAACTGCTATCCCTGCAGGGAAATATGAAATTGTTGTAAATGTATCTCCCCGGTTTAAACGGAAACTTCCCCGTATTTTAAATGTACCTGGTTTCGAAGGTATCTTAATTCACCGGGGCAATACGCCTGAAGATACATCTGGCTGTATTCTGGTGGGTGAAAACCGGGAGCGTGGTAAGGTTATCAGCTCTACCAGGTATGAATTGAGGCTTACTGAAATACTTGAAAGATCGCAGGAGAAAGGGGAAAAAATAACCATTGAAATCATACAGCCAATTTGCGATTGATATTATTTACATAGAAAAAACAGAAAAAATGAGGATAATAATTATACTGATGGCCCTTTCTATATTCTCATGCCGGAGTATAAAGTATGTTCCGGTAGAGACAGTAAAGACAGAGAAAGAATATATTGACAGGATAAAGCGGGATAGCACCTATGTGCATGACAGTATATTTGTTCTTGTTAAAGGCGATACAGTTTTCAGGGATAAATACCGTATCGTGTACCGCGACAGGCTTATGCGTGATACGGTAAATATAAGCAAAACAGACAGTATCCCGGTCCCCTGCCCCGTTGAAGTTGTAAAAAACAAAGTACCCGGTATAATGTGGTGGCTTATCATTTTACTGGCAGCATTCAGTATCCCGTCTGTATTAAAGATTATCCGGTTTATCCGGGGCAAAATATAAAAAGAAGCCCCACTTCAAAAATATAGCGTACCACCACTACATCCTGTCTGTAAGACTTCTTTCGGGGAGTTTTACGGACAGGATTTTTATTGGTTGCACTTTTTTGAGAAAAATTTATGAAAAAATTACAAAGGCCGAGTACGATGGTGCGTAACAAACAAGTTATCAGCATATATGAAGAATTAAAAAATTCAGAAAAATATTCAGATTTTTTCCATTTGCTTCCACGTTCTTTCATATACGATAAAATAAAGGAACAGACCGGGCTGTGTCACAAAACGATTGCTGACATATTAAATCATAGGGAAAAAACAGAATGATGTTTTGGAATGATTCTAAATTGAGAATTATTTGCAAAAATGTAGATGTGTTGACTATTTATGTGGATTAGAATTTATACATTTGTATCATCAAACAGATATCCAAATGAAAGAGAAAAAATCATATTCGCAAACATTCGTTGTAAAAAATACATCGACAGCCCTTGTTGATTTTTTCAACAAACTACGTGATCATAAAATGTCTAAAATTGAAGAATTGCGTAGCAAAAAAGATATCTATTTCCCTGCTTCTACTTCGAAATGATAATAACTTATCCAATAAGTGACAATTTCGGGAATGAATATCTTATCCGTATAGAAGATTGTCAAAATTTGCCTGATGAGATAATGAAAGAGTTGGGCAATATTAAAATATTGGACATTACTCTTGAGCGAATATCCGGCGAACAATATACAAATTCTGGCATATTGTCAAAAATATCCACGTTCATTGCCGGGGTGCTTCTTGACAATGAGAATGCAATGCTATATTTTTATTGCGATGATGTACATGATGTAAAGCGCAGGGACATGGAAATAACACCTCAAAAATTCAGAAGTGACCTTTTTTCTGCAATGTTCATAAGATATGTAAAAGCAAAATCATTGAAAGATATTGTAGATACTACCATAACGGCATACGCAGACCGGGACATATATATACATATTATTGCAAGGAGAAGGCATAAAAAACAAGTAGATGCTATACGTTCAAGCATTGAAAACCTTTCACATAAATAATATTTTCCTTGATTTAAATCAGAATGAATCTAAATTAAATGTAATCCCAATTATTTTATATGTTTTAACAAATAGGGTGGGGTATTTTTTGATTATATTTGCGGCAATTAACAATCAAAATTTATTTAGTATGAAAAAGATTATATCCATTTGTTTTGCTTGTTTGTTGTTTTCAAGCTGTGCGACCTTATTTACCGGATCCCGACAAGCCATAACTTTTGACGCAAAAATGCCAGAAGTAGGTATTTATAAAGATGGAGTAAAATTAGGGGAAACTAAAAATGATGGGACATTTACAACAAAGATCGGTAAAGAGCTATCATCAGTGAATATGATGGCTAAAAAAGAAGGATATAAAAATGAACCGTTCTTTCTAAACACAAGATTTAACGGTGTTTCTTGTATTAATCTTTTAAATATAATTGCTTGGGCTATAGATTTGGGCACAGGGAATGCTTGCAAATATGATAGAAATTATGTTGAAATAGAAATGGAAAAAGAATAAGCGCAACTACTCAATACACTCCTTCTGATTCTCCGGAAGGAGTTTTTTTTTGTTTAGTCCGTGGGCAAAGATTTATTATTGTGCGGACTGATTCATATCAAACTTTCTTTTTTATTGGAAATTTATTCTGTTTAAAGTCCTCAAACTTCTATTATATAGGAATGTAACTTTTTACAAAACATCTATTTATGTCGAATTTTGGGATATCCGGCAATAGTGCCGGAATAATCAAAATTCTTTAATTATATGGAAATTATCGAAAAGAAAGTGTATGAGGAAGGCGGTGAAAATCGTCGCTCTACGAGAGAGCGGGCGAATGCCGGCCTTACCTTGGGTATTATCGGTACTGTCCTCGGCGCTGCCGCTCTTTGGGGACGTGGCAATGGTATTGGTTCAATCCTAGGCGGTGGAGCTGGTTTCTCCGGAGGTGCTAGTACTCCTGCAAATGTAAACATTAACGCATACGGCACTGGGGCCGGGAATGGTTGTGTTGCCCCTACTTCTTTCCAAGCATGGGAAAAAGGATGTGAAGATGCTTTGGAATTGACAAATGCAATGTGGGGATTAAAACTGGGCTCTATGCAGGCTATTGCAGCAAACCGTGAAACAGACATTGCTGAAAAATTCAGCTTGTACAAGACGATGGTAGACGCCGATTTTGGGTTGTATAAAAACAACCGGGACAATATCGACGCGGTTAATAACCGTCTGAATTCTGAATTGTTCGGCCTGTACAAGTATACCCGTGATAAAGACGATGAAACCCGGAAGGAACTGTGTGATCTGAAAGCACAAGTAGCGATTAGCAATGCCGTCCGTCCCTATCAGGATAAACTGATTCAGTGTGAAATTGAAAAAGCATTCACCGCCGGAATTAACTATGTAGACCGCAAGACCTGCAAAATGGTTGAAGGTGTAGTAGTAGTACCTACCGAACCTACTATTACGGGTATCGGAAGTTATTGCTGCTTTCGCAACCAGACAAGTGGAGGATCAACTCCGGCAGCCTAAAATGCTCACCCAAAAGAGAGCTTATAAACGTAGAAAACAAAAAACTAAATAGCCATGCCAGGAAATAACTTTTTCTTTAACGGAAGCAGCGATCCCCTTTTAAACCAATCTTCCTATAACATGGAAGAACGATATCAGGAGATAGAGCGGATGCAGGCCGCTTTGGAGCAGAAAAAACAAGCGATGCAAAGAGCAAAAAATCAGATGGTCCAGCAACCACAACAAAGCCAGACTCCTATATGGGACGAAATCGAAAGCATTGTATCAGCAATGACTGACAAGGAATTTGAAATCGTAACAAACAATGAAGAATTTATTGAAAGTCAGAATATGATAATGTCTATTCTTCAAGCTAAATACATGCAAATGATGCGCCCGGTGGTAGAAGGCTCAAAAGAAGGTAAGGATGCCCTAGAGAATCATCTGACGCTTGTAAAAAGGCTTAGAAAATCCGCTGCTACTGAGGTTGACAAGGAGATCAACGATTTCCAGGAATATAAGGAAAAGTATTCTGATATTCCCTATTCTGAGTATCAGAAAATGAAACGACAGAAAGGAGGCAAGAAATGAAAAAAGAGGATTTGAACCAGTTTAAAGGTGAAATTAAAACCGCAGTACAATCCTGGGGAAATAGTAAAATAGATTCTCTTTTTCCGGATAAAGCACATACGCGCACTTTCTTTAAAAATGGGTTAAGTAATTTACTAGCCAGGAAGGATGCACTTATCAACAGATGGCTTGATACCGGATTTTTGTTTATTGCCGGAGAAGACGGAACAATAGACAGCGATGTTATGGTTGATAATCTTGTCTCTTTATTTGAAGAAATGGACGTTAGGGAGTATCAATTAGGGATGGTTAAAGTTACAGTAGGAAAAGGCCAGGCCATCGTAGATATGCCTCATAATTTCTTGTTAGATATGTTTATAGGTAGCTTGGGTTGTATTAAGTTCACGTCGGAAGACCTAGGGGAGTTGAAAGAACTCCTCAATTAATTAACTTTAAAATTATCATGTTATGAATGAAGAAATAAGAGAATTCGCAGAAGAATTACAGGATTTCCTGAAAAAAGGACATAAACTGCTCAATAAAATGGGGCAGGGAATGGGCCAAAGAAGCGGCAATCAGGGATATGGTCAAAATTCTGGACAAGGCATGGGCCAGAATATGGGCCAAGGTGGTTACGGCGAAAATGTCGGACAATGGTTCCGGAATAATTTCGGCGGACAGGGATTTGATCCCCGGTTTATGTAAACAGGTTCACCTGGAGGGGTGGAAACATCCCTCCTTAAATATTAAATAATATGTGTAAACAAGCATTAGATACATACGATTTTTACAGACCGATAGCAATGTCTCGGTATCTTAGTTTCAGGGGATGGCATTTTGATAAAAAGACATGCGATTATGCAATTTCTTTAATGAAGAAAAAAAATCCCGCAACTGGCAGGCTTGAACCAATAGAACCAATGAGCAAAGATCAGGTTGACGAACTTCTCGCTAAGCACGGTGTGAAACTGGAAAATAATACACTTTATGATTATGTGTACGTTGCAAATATGGCTAGAGCAGATTTTTATAAATCTAGTCTCCCAGACGATAAATCGCTTGCTTTATTTGTAAAAGATTCAATCGATGACCCTGATGCAGCTGATGGAACTATTATGCGAAGATGGTACGCTACGATGGTAGCCAATGGATGCGGAGTAGAATGGAGTGATTTTCTATGATCAGACAACGATTCCATATTTACGTAAAAGGTAAAAAATGGAATATAACCGCCTTTTATCCGGTTACAAGGTATCACGTAGATGAAATTATGAACGCCTTGTATGGGTTAAATTGTAGTGAATCGGATTTAAAAAATGCATATAAAAACCTGACAAGCGGAAATGTAAATAATGGTCTTGCATTCAGTAACTATTTTTACCGGGAATCAGTGGTCATATTTGCAATTTCTATTAGTCCGGCAAAGTACTTTAATCTGATCACGCATGAACTGCACCATCTGTCAGTTCATATTGCGGTAAGTAGTGGATTTAATTTACAAGGAGAGGAAATTTGTTATATAAACGGAGATATTGCTGAAATGATGTTCCCGGTTGTAGTTTATTTATTGTGCAAGGGGTTCATTCGCAACTATGAAATAAAATATTATGCCCGATAGTTTTGAAATATTAATCAATATTGCCGACAACGCAGCAAGCAGCTATATCAGCGAAATAGCCCTGTTTGCTTTAAGATGCCTGTAAGGCCGCGTAAATATTTAGTCGTGAACATATCGGAAGGTGTGAGAGGGGAGTTGTGTCCCCTCTTTTTGTGATTAATTTTTATTAAAAAACTATGGCGGTAATTGTTTTTATTAGATAGTTTTACGACCTTTGTATAGTTGAGATTTATATTAAATGTCTATAAATGAGTAATATCATTAACATACCGAATGTGACCAGAGATGAAAGAATCGGAAGTACTTTCAATTACTTATTTCGGGTGATACATCAGGTAGAAGCTATTAATAGCAATGATATTATTTGGGATTTTAAAGATTGCTCTTTTTTCCATCCATTTTTCTTATTCCCTCTTGCTTTATACAGAAGTAATTGTGAAAAGAAAATAATATGTAGAAATATACCGCCATACCTTAGGGCTTATTTCAACTTAATTTATTTTGATGATTTATTATGCATTGATAAAGATGTGGATATTGAAGAAATCTTAAATGATTACATACAAAAAACCTATATACCAATATGTAAGTTTGATTTATGCGGCAGTAATATCGACGGATTGCAAACCACAATACAAAATATTATTGAAACACAGATTGGGGCGGATAAAAGAATAACAACGCCTTTGTCTTACTTTTTGGGGGAACTAATATGCAATATAAGCCAGCATTCCAAAAGTAAATTTGGGTACATATATTCACAGTATATACACCAGGAGAGATGTATTGATATATGTATAGCAGATTCAGGGATAACAGTGCTGGGTAGTTATATAAATACGTGCAAATATTTAGATATAATCGGGGATGATGACGCTATAGCCCTTAAAATGGCAAATGAAGGTTATTCAACCAAAGATTTGCCTGAAACAGAGAATCGAGGTTATGGAATATCATCCTCTAAGAATATGCTTGTAGATGGATTGGGTGGAGCCTTCTTTATGTTGTCAGGAGGCGGTTTTCATAGACACTCCGACCATAAGAGTTATTTTATTAAATTGCCGGATTCAATAAGCTGGAACGGAACAATTATTCTAATGAGAATACCGATAGATGTTCCAGCGGACTTTAAATACGAAAAATATATACAATAATTAAAAAATGGGAATCATGAAGAAGGAGATAATAAAAATATCAGCATTGATCAGCAGCGATGTGCGTTCCCGTTCTAATGCGGAAATAATAAGGAGCGCGATAGATGGTATATCAGACAAGGTTATCCTTGATTTTTCCGGTGTATCTTTTGTATCAAGATCTTTTACGGATGAATTATGCTCAATAGTAGAGCATTGTAAAAATATAACAATAGATATGGCCAATATGTCTGAAATAGTCAAGACGATGATAGAAGCTGTAAAAAAAGGCAGGGAAAATAGAAGAGTACGTATAAAAGATGATTCTGAAATAAAAGAATTTGATGACATGGAAAGTTTGTCAAAATTTTTGGAAGAATAGCGAGGTATAACCTCGCTATAATCTTATTTTCTTTATTTTCCCACAATTAGAATTATATAAATTTTCATAACTTGTTTTCGCACAGGTTGTTATATTTCATTTTCCCTCTTTCTCTAAAAGTTTGTTTTCAGCAAGATAACAAAGCATATTATAAGCAGCTTCTAGTAACGTATCCCTATAGATGGGAGTAAAAAGTTTACTTCCGTCACTATCCTCAGTAGTCCCGTAGTATACTTCCCACCCATCTATATATCTTTCTATTCTAAGAGAAAATACTTCATTTGATTTAGAGAATACTCTGGAAGGGATGATATTTAATAAATCTTGAAGAGTAAAAGCCGGAATCACTTCATAAGATGTGAATCCGACTGTCATAAACTCTTTATCCAGGCTAAGGAACCACTTTCCTGTAGAATTGTCGTTGATTTTACTTCCATGACAACGACGTGCCCAATATAAATTAGCTTTGCTGGTATCTACTCCTAAGTCACGTAAGTGGGACATTTGCTTTACAGATAGGAATTGGTCTTTCATAAATTTGGCTCTATAAATTCAACATTGTATTTTTTACAGTAGTATTCAAAAGGTTTTTTACTGAAAGGGAATATGGTCATTGGGCCTATAAAATATCCGTCACAGTGTGTTATTTCGTTATATTTCTTTTCTGCTGTTTTGCGTATTTTATGCTCAGTCCCATACCCTGATTTATGCAAAAAAAATACAGTTATTTTTTCTCCTTTATCAAGCAACTCCTTGAGCCGCTTGTAGTCTTTACTGGTTTTGTAGGGGATCATTTCAATCTATTAATTTAAATTCATACACAAATACCCACGGGTTGGATTCCCATGTGCCTTTCCCGGAAATTTTGTCTATTAATAAAGCAAAGGCTTCGCGGGGAGTAGTAAATGGATATTGACCGACATATCCGATATTTGAAGTAAATCCATATTGTACACCTTTTAAATGTTCCTCTATACCTTCTCTTAAACAATCTTCATCCGAAATATCCTGCAATCTCTCCACACGCACGTTGGTGATGCGGATGCGGTGGGGCATTAGGTCGGCACGGACAAACATTTTGTTAGTCCATCCTGCACTTGTAGCACCTACTTTGTTCGCTATAATATCCCATCTTGGAATGCCATTTTCAAATCCACCACAATCTTTATAGTTCTGCGCCACAGCAACGACCTCGCCGAGCTTGTATTTGGCATATTTGGAGTTTCGAATGTCTATGAAGTCGCCAAAGTTATTTTCACAAACCAAAGTATCATCGTCAATGTCCCACATTAGGGTGAAAAATTCTCGCGGAATAATCCTGCGCGTCACAGTCTTTCGACCTTCCAATACTGCTTGTGTTAAGCCGTATTTATCGTTGAACATTATCTTTTTCATGTCTCTTGTTTATTAAGTTCGCAATAGAATCCGATACCCTTTCCAGTCGTTTTACATCGACATAATTCCACCGATCCGGAACGGGATAGGATTGTTTTACTTCTTGCTTCTCTTTTTCATGTGCCGGAATGATGAAGTAGTTATACTCTATCCGGCAGCTTGATAATGATAGTAGGATGATGAATAGTAGGGGTTTCATAGGTCGATTTTAAAGTAGTTTTCTAATAGTTCCTTTGCTGATTCTTTACCGAATAGATTCCGGTTTATATTCATATCGTCTATGCGGTCATATAATAGAGTAAACAAAAACAATTGATACACATCACTAAATCGACTTGCTGTAATATTCCCTCTTTCCTTGCACCGTTCAAACCATACAGCACCATGTCTTATCCATGCCTTGACCATTCTGGGATATTGCTTAAATACTTCTATCCGTTTTGCTTTGGTTGAAAGCGGGCACCCCAAGCACCCTAATCGCTTATTGACATTAAATACGCCATCGATATAGTAAAGTGAATGGCATTTTACGCCTTCTGAATTGATAAATAATTTCACATCATGGTCACTCCATTCAAGTATGGGAAAGATTGTGTTTACATGGTCTTTCTTATTATACATCCGACATATTACTGGTTCATTATAGCGTGCAGCTCTTTTGGAGCTTTCACTTCTACGAATGCCTTGTATTGCATTGTTCATGATTTTGTATTCTTTCAGTTCAGAACAACAGAACCGATGAAAACGGTTAGGGAAGCCGCTCTTTTCAATTATCTGAAAAAATGTCCTTTTCGGCTGTATTATCTCCACCCCATTATACCGGCAATGTTTTATTGTTCCGGGCGGGTCGATTGTCGTGTTTTTATAGATAGCCCGGTAATTTATACCGGCCATTTGGGCAAGTCGTAAGATCACATCACTGTCTTTACCTCCGGAGTAACACAGCTCTATTGGGCCGTCGATTGTTTTGGCTACGGTTTTGAGTAGTTTGACGGATTGATTTACTTTCGTGTATAGGTCGCTCATTTTTATTCAAATAAAATATTCTTCACATTTAAACCCCTTTCGAGGTTCAAAATCTTTAAATTCACATGTATTGAATAGTTCTTTCCTATCAGCCCATTGGGCTAAATCTTTGGGTTTCCCTCTGAATAATATTTCTCTATTCATGATTTTGTTTTTAAATAACTTTTCCTGATTCCTCCGTACTGTGTTCTTTCAATAATCACATTACGGGATTTCTCATATTGTTTTTCTAGTTCTTTCATTTGTTTCAAAGCTTCTGTCGCTTTCTCCCTTTCATGTTTCTGGTTTTCGGAAGAATACCAGTTCTGATCTATCGATCCATATTTGTCCATAACACACACCAATAATTTTTAAATCTATTTTTTACACACTCCGTTGAACACCGTGTCATCAATATCCATCTCCAGCTGAGAGGGGAATGTCTTGATGTAATTAAAGAATTTGAAAAGCTTTACATCATCGGTGCCACATCTGTCAATGATAAGCTTTAATGTTTGATACAGCATATCCGAATCCTTACCGAAAAACTCCTGAGTTTCTTCGCTGCAATTCCGGACATATCTTTTCAGGTTCCGGCAATGGGAAAGAAGGAGGTTGAACTCGCGTTTAGCTTCGTGTTTAAATTCGCAATTCTCACTTTTTAGCTTTTCATTAGCCTCGATAAGCAACTTTCAATTATATCCACCAAGACGAAAGATAAGTTGCTTAGTATGTTTGCCTGGTTTTTACTTGTTTTCATTTTCTCCTGGATTCTCCTGTTAATTCAATTTCATTAAACATTTGCCTTAGCCGGTCACCAACCATTTTGCCGTAATATTCTTCACTTTTGAGCGTTTCAAGCTTGAAATTTGCAATTGCGAAAGTTGGTGCGCCCGAGTCATATCTATCTTGTAGCACTCTCGACATAGGCTGAATGACAGTTCCATAAACATTCACCTCCTTTTGCTCTCGTCCTAGTTCGTCAATGATAAGTGGACCGAATTTGTATTCAGTAATCTCTGTGTCGTTTTTTTCCTTTCTGAAAGAATCTACAATCTGAGAGCTTTTTACAAATCTCATTTCTTGTGAAGTTACATGGCCAAACTGCTTAATGTAGTAGTTGTATGTGCTGCACACGGCACGCATAAGCAATGTTTTACCTGATCCATACTTCCCGTTGAGTAATATTCCCTTCGATAAACTGCCACCAAATGACTTATCGCCTGAAAGGTATTTGTATAGCTCATGTATAGCATTTTCATTGTTTCGGTCTATGGAAAACAATATTTCTTCACCACGCCTTGCTAGAATGTTAGTTCCATGTGCCACTACAATCGTTTTAAACTGATCATAGTTCAAAGATAATTTCGGATATGATGTTTTCCTTTGTCCGACTATTTTACTCCATTCCTGGCGCATTTTTTCAATATGGGCGTCAATCAAAATCTGATTGCTTATAGTCTGGGGTTCGCTTTTGTTTCGTTGTGGTTCCATTCGATTCACTATCAAAGATTAATTCATCGTTCCATGATTTGCCATTTAGGAAAGTGTCCGGATTCTTCCTGTACTTTTTATTCGGCTGTGCAAGCTTGTATTGTGGGATATAACTCATAGCTAATTCCCGCTCTGCGTCGGAAAGTTTTAGCCATTTTTTGATGAGTAAATCCTTTTTGCCGACCTTTTTGTCGTACAGTTCCCAAAAATCTTCAAAAGAATAGTTCGGCTCTTTTTCTTTTTTCGCGGAACTTTTTTCTTTTTCTTCTTGGTGGATTTTAGGATAATTATCATAAAACTGATTTCCTAAATCGTCACACACTTCCCCGGATGGGGGACTATAGGGGGTATTATATTCCCTATCCATTTCCCCTTCCCTTTCCCGTGGCGGGTACTCGGTGTGTACCCGTTGGGTCCCCATTGGGTGTTCGTAATTGTCTATTTCTTTGGAGCTTATTTCCTCTGGTATGATGAAATTCGGGTATCTGGCATCAAATTTTTGATGGCTACGGAATGTGCGGATAATGTAATAACTTTCGCTCTTATACGTAATAGGTATTAACATCCGGGCATTCACTAAGGCATCAATCCATTTTTGTACCTCTGAAACTCGCAAATCTTCATCATACGGGAATATAGCCGATTTAAGGAGTGCCGGGTTTCCCCTTATCACTCCCATGTCATCAGCCTGATTCCACATTCCAATATAGAACAATCGGCACGCCCTTGGTAGTCTGGCTATCTTTTCATCTTCCCAAAATGATGGTTTGATTGTTCTTATTCTTGCCATATTTATTTTTTGTATTCAGAATCTTTTACAATCGGGCTTCCCCAATTATCTTCTAGTTCGCATATATTTTCATCCGGTACTGCATCCACTTTTACAATCCGGGTGAATACATATAGTTTCCCACAAAGTGGGCATGCGTATGTTTTATAACCTCCATAACATTCTGCATTTATTTCTGGTATGCTTGAATCAAATAAATTATTACATCTTATACACTTCATGTTTTTTTATTTTGATTTAACTTTAGTAGATTTTCTACTTCCCCGATGGCTTTGAAAATCTGATAAACGAGTTGAGGTACCATGGAATTACCATAAGCTTTTATGGATTCTGCTCTCACCCAAGATGCTGTCCGTTCACATTCTTCGACAATCTTCTTAGTCGCCAATGCAATTTCATATGACAACTCTGGCATAATGTTTCCAAATTGCTGGGCGAATTGTTCTTTATATTTCTGTCCAAATGGTGAACTTGCAAATGTTCCGTACTTCCGCAAATAGCACAATACCCTTCCCGATGTTTCCTCGCTAAATTGTGATAAGCCGTTCTGTTCTTGTTCATATCGTCTATTCTCCGATGTGCGCTGCAAGACTTCGAGCAATAAATTCGGTTCTGGAATCTCGAATAATCCTCCAATCTGTTCCCGAACCTTCTTCTTTTGAAAGGCTTCCCACACACGGGGCAAGTCTTCTCTTCTAATATATTCTTTGATGGCATCATAAACTTCTGTTTTTATATATCGCACCACATTATTGGAAATCCCATCATATCTGAAACGAACCGGGGATTGAGATGGGAAGTTTTGCCAGTCTGGGATATTTTTGAATATTTCGGACGCTTGCTGCTGTGAAATTTGGCTTGTAAAAAATCCTGATAAGTTATCATTGAATTTGTTGGGGTTGGTAATAATCCGCTCTTTGCCATATCGTTTAAGTTCATCGTCCATCCTTGTATCTGTTTCCTTTTCATCCTCCCGTCTGTCAAGGCTGAACTGTTCCTGAAATCTCGCGCTTGTGGTGTTGGCAGTAACTTCAAATCCATAAATTTCGTTTTCCCCTTGTTGCATACCTTTAGTCCTTGCGTTTGAACAGTTGGCAATAGTTTGCCCTCCGTGTGCAATAAACCAAATCCTGTCCCTTCTGTGCGGTGCTCCGACGGCACAAGCCGGTATAATAATCGGCTGGACGGAATAACCGATACTTTCGAGGTCATTGCAGATTCTGTCAACAATAAATTGCTGACGCATTTCCGTCTCCAGGTAACTTTCTCCTTTGAGATCCGTGTAACTTCCCACTTCAATTTCATCACCGGGGAGTACCATGCTTGTGATTCCAGCAACGTTTTCACCAATAAACCAATTGGGTCGGATTTCGTCAACTCCCCTAAGCACTTCCGGCCAGAGGTAGCGGTCATCTTCCGCTCCTTTTCTTGATCCGGCACAGGAGAATGGCTGGCAGTTGTGGACTGCGATTCCGTAAACATTGTATGAATGTTCTTCATTTACAGATAGATTAAAAACTTCGTTTGATTCTTTTTCTCTTCTTATAGATTTTATATTGCACCACACAAATCCATCCTCGTAGAAACCATATTTTTCACAGTTGGATATGGTAACGCAATATTGCGGCCTCTCGTTGACCTCCCGCCCCTCAATGACACAAACCCTGTTGCACATTTTGCGGCTTATGCTTACGGGGCACAAATACACGTCACGTGCGATTTGCGCCATGTCAAGAGCCAGCCGCTCGCTGACGGTTGTGACACATTGCGCTCCGTTGGGTTTCTTATATCCATCGGCAAACCAGCCGTCCAATAACGCCTTCTTCCTGCTACGATCGAGCATGAAACATTGTGGCGTAAGGTGTTTCCCGTGTGCGTATTTGCCGAAATCCTGCAAGAACTCGCACAACTTTTTGTTGCAGATGATACATTTGAATGTTGTCCTTTCCTCGGAAAGCGTGTATTTGAATCCTGCTTTTTGGATGATATGGTTTAAGCGCGCTATATGCTTCTTTCCGCAACAGATAATGGCCTTATGGTTGCAGCAGTTTTTCCTTCCTTTCCGCTTTCCGATGTCCGTCCATCCGTCCGCTATCCATGCTCCGACAAGTTTCCAGAATGCGGTGGTAAAAGACGTATCGCTACCTTCATGTATGGGGTAACCTACCTTGTCACCCTTTGCAAGTTCGGAGGCTTTTACATATTTCGCTTCCCCATAGACCGTTTTTATAGTCCCATTTTCATAGTATCTTCGCTTGCTCCTAGCGTAAAAAGGATGGTTGGGGGTGCATTTCAGCTCTTTATACATGCCTTGCGCTCTCAGATATATGATTTCGTTCGCCGTATGGCGCATTGTGCATTCCACGGGATGATAACTTCTGTCTGTAGTCAGTACTTCATCCCCAATCCGGACTTCATCTATCGGCAGGAAGCCCCGTTTTGTCAGCACAGGCGTGCCGGCCACAAAACAAGGAAACCCTGCCGTGATGACATTAACTCTTCCCCGCCATTCTGAGAAATCTGTTCCGAATATGTTTTCATAATGTTTTATATGAGGATAATAATATTTAAGTACTTGATGGCAGAATGGATCTATTTCACAAGAAAATGCATTTGTCCATCCCATCCACGTACTGGCTAATTCACATGCTGCTATGCCAGTACAAAAAGAAGCATGTACATATTCTTTTTGTATCATTATAGTTTGTCTATTTCGTTTCGTTGGCACTCGATAAAGTATCGGTACTTGTTAACCGTTTCAATAAGTTTAATGTTTGACTTTTCCAATTCCTGATTCCGGACTTTGAGTTTTTCGCATTCATTGAATTTATCATCATAGGCCTGGGAAAGCATTTCGAACTGATGGATACTTACGAATTCATCGGATTCTTTCTTTTTGTCTTGGTTTTGGAGTTGTTTTTCTACTTCTTCAGCAATACCGGAGTAGTCTCCTAATAAGGATGTGATAATTAGTGCTCTCATAGTTTTTATTCAATTTTTTTACTGTTGTTTCGATTCTTTAAATTTACCATCTTGTAAGGTGTAGTACACATCTTCTTTTATCTCAATTCCATCTACTTGTTTCGTTACAACTGAAAATGGAATATATCTTTGTTTTTCTTCTGAATACTTCCATTCTGCAAGAGTAATCCATGACCCTATTTTTGCTTTTGCTGATGAATTAATACCAGCGCACATTATGACACAATCATCACCGGAAGAGCCGATCTTAGCACCATCACCGGAAGAGCCGATCTGAGCACCATCACCGGAAGAGCCGATCTTAGCACCATCACCGGAAGAGCCGATCTTAGCACCATCACCGGAAGAGCCGATCTTAGCACCATCACCGGAAGAACCGATCTGAGCACCATCACCGGAAGGTAATTTTTTAAAATCTTCTTTTGTAAATATGGTTTTATTTTTAATCCATTCAATTCCCGCTTTAAATAATCCTAAGAATCCTATTTCAACACTAATCTTTATTTTCTTTCCACATATTTTTGAATCTTCATTTCTATTCGGATCAATTTCATCTAATTCTACTTCGCAGAATTTGTCATCAATGTTATTATAATAACTCAGAACATCAAGAGGGTTTTCACAAGCATGAAAACCGCAATGACATAAATTAGCTTCATCTTCTTTATATTCCTTACCAATTTCGTACTGGAAAATTTTCCCATTGGGCGTACATTGCATGTGCTTGTTAAATCCTTTATATGCTTTCACTGGTTTGCTTCCTTTTTCCATGTCAATTATATTTAGTATTTTTTTTAATTGTTTAAATTCTTGTTTTCGTCATTAATATGTTTTATTTGTTTAATAATAAATTTGTGCAAGTATTCATATCCTGCATCGAATCCTTCTTCTAATCCTTTTTTATATCCTCTAATCTCTCCTGCTTTAAAAAGAAGATAGAAACATATAATTTGTAGTACTATATTTAATATCCAAGTAAGAACCATATTATTTAATTTTAAATTTTACACATTTAATTTTCCTAAATATTCTGCCAGCATTATTGCTTCTTCTTTTTTTAATCTTGTTCCATTACATAGGAATATCCCATACATATCATTGCATATACTTTTTTGTATATTTTGATTGGTTAGTGGAACTGGATCAGACCATTTTGAAGTATATGCAGCCATACTTCCCTTAACCACACCGCAACACCTTCTCCCTGCTCCTTTTTCAACACCTTCTCCTAAATATATATTCATGTATTTATGATTCATATATTTGGGTTTTGTTAAACCAAAATGATAATGGTTATATCTACATGTTTCACTACAAAACTTCATTCCTTTTCTATAATTAGAAATTGGTTTTCGGCAATGATAACACCACCCTTCCGGAATATTATTAATCACTGATTTTGCTAATATTTCTTCTATTTTCATATTTTACACATTCAATTTTTCTAGTCAGACAGTTTTCATGCGGCACCACCGAAAACGGGCAATCAACCAGTCCGAATTTCCACGGTTGGTAGTAGATACATTTCTGGCAGTCGGAATAATTTGTTGAAAGCCGGGAAATGATCGGTTTTGGTTGTTTGGGTTTCGGGATGCGGGGCATAGGTTAATCTTCATCGTAAGGTATTCCAACTATTTCAGCTAATTCACATACTAAGTCGATGGCATTGATCGTACAATCGTCATCCTGCGATGCATGTTCTGCCGAATGACAATTATTCTCAACCATCCATTTATAAACTAAGTCGCATACCTTTTCTTTTTGTTCTTCTGTGTAGTTATTTTTCATGATGATTCTTTATGCAACTATTTTTTGACTATATAATTTTGTAATAAACTCTTTCCCTTTCTCTGTCCAATACAGATGCTGCCGGGTTAGTATTTCTCCGGATGAATTTGTGTAAGGATGCGGACGATGATCAGCATACCCTTTATCCCTATATGGTGAACAAAGAAAGTATATCCCGGATTGTTTGTACTGTACTTTCCAGTCAACCAATAATTTGTTGAGTTTAACCGCAGATATTCCTAAATGTAACGCAATCATATTGATTGTGAGAAGCCCGGAACTATTCAGTGTCTTATCATAGTATTCAAGTTTGGGAGCAGCTTCAACCAATTCTTTGGTTTGCATTTCAACGGTTAACTTTAATCGTTCCTTTTCTGCTCTTTCTTCTTTCAACTTTGTTGCGAGCTGAATAATCAGATCCGGATTATCGACCATTGCTTCAAGTGTTGGTTGGGTAGCAGTCATTCCAAAACGCATTAGCTCATCAAGTTTTTCGGTACACCACAACTTCAAATCAATATCAAGCCATTGACAAAAATCAAGAACGATAAGCCTGTGCATCCATGTACCGGGATGTGTCCCTCCGTTCACTGTTCTAACTAATTGATTTTCATCACTACCATATTTTCTGGTAATGGCTTTAATTAATTGATTTGTAGATGGAAGGCTTAAATAATCGTTAGGACGTTTCCCATAAGGCTTTGCTAACTGCGTAGCATTAACCAATACATCACCATTACCGGAAAGGAATGTTATATCCGTCCCGTTGTAATTAAAAATTTTATTTTCCATGCTGATTCTTTATTAGAGAGGGATTTGTGCTACTAATCCGTTTTGTCTTGATAGGTTGGAAATAATTGCGTACATTTTATCTAATGCGCCAACACGTTCAGCTACATCGATAAGACTTTCACTTTTCTTTCTGGCATACGAACGCAATGCAATATGATAATTGTAATAAAGGGTTTGGTAAATATGGTCCCACACATTCTTTTGAGGAACATTGAAGTGCATGGAATATTTGTTTACCAAAGCACGGACTTTATCTCTCATGCTTAATTCAGGAACAGCATCAGTAGAAAGAGGGAGTGATAACATGTCTTTCTGCGCTTCTTCCCGAATAGCTAATACCTCATTAACTTTCTGCTCAACGGTTGACAATCTCTTTTCATGTTCTACCATGATCTGACATTGTTTGAGAAGCATTTCAGCCGGGGAAAGATTGCTTTGTTCTGTTCGCTTTTCTATTTCTAATTGTTCCCAACGTAAAACCAATTTAGCCCTTGCTTCGTCATTGAATTTTGTTGCGACATATAAACATTCGGTTTTTGTCAGATAATAGCATGGTCTATCTTGCTTATTAGCATCTTTATACGTGCCCAGCGCAAAATTGCGCCCGGCTATTTTTAACCAAGATTCTTCCATGTTTCGAATTGAACGCATGACATCTTTGTGTTCTCTTTCGGTAATCTGTGCAATTTCTAACGATGACATTCTACCATCGTTAGAAGTAATAATCAATTCTTCCATATTTGTGTGGTTTACTTATTTTTCAAATGAATCAAGATAAAGCTGCGCGAGGCAAGCCCCGTGATAGTCGAGATTTGCCCGGTGTGTTTTATGGAACTCGGCGAACCTTTGGAAGGCACCATCGCTTAGGATAAAGTAATAGGCCTGATTCTTACACCGTTTTTCTTCCTCTTTCTTCTGCTTTTCCAGAATGTTCTGCCTTTTCTGTTCAGCCAGTTCTGTTTTTAATTCTTGGTTTTCGGATTTGAGCGTCTTGATTTCACGCTCTAATTGCAGTAGTTTACCCTCGTTTCGTCGGGGTGGACGTGAAGTAACCGCGCACTTTGCGCTGTCATTCAATTTCATCTTCGTTGGCATTGTTGAATGAAATTTGAATTAATAATAAAAAGAAAGCTGTTCGCCTCCCAATTTCGCGCCAACGAAACTACAATCAGTTAAGAGAGTAGCCAACATGGGATTTGAACAGCTCTTATCTTTACAGATAATAGAAGTCAAAAGGACATAAAAAATGCTCCTCTCTAAAACTAATATGTAAGTTTCGTTGGCATGAAACTGTCACAAATATACGGCTATTATCCATAATTGCAAAATTTAATGTAAGATTTGTCCCTGCCGGGGAATCGAACCCCGGGAAAACCATTCAGGATGTTATTTCTTCCTTCTTCCAGGTTTCTTTTCCTCACGGACTTTTTCTGTTTGAGCGACAAGAATACGTAACTTGTCTATAGGGACCTTCAATCTGTTCAGCTTGCAAAGTAATTCGATACGCTCGCTGTCTTCGGGAGTAAATAAACTGTTATTCATTTTCAAGTGGTTTTAAATTGTCCGGTATGCGTTCTTCGTCGTCCGGTATGTAGGGGATCACTTCTACAAACTTCGTATCTTCGATTTTTACTATCTCATAGGGTATTACAAATGTTGACAGTGATTTTTCGAGGTTATCTAATGCCCGGTTGATGTTTGCTGCGGCAACCAGATAATGAATTGAGGATTCCTTCTCTTTGCCGAAGTTATCGCTATCGGTTATTTTAACTGTTGCTTTGTAGAGTCGGTCATCGTTTTCGTCATTTGATTCAATGTATTCTGTTATTTTTGACCGTTTCAGGGATTGAATGAGGTAATCCCCCTGAACTATTTCGGATAACTGCCTGCAACTCTTTTCTTCTGTTTCCGAAAAGCTCATTGCATCTATGAGGTATAATTCAGTCACTTTCTTTGCTTTGCCATCCTCATTTACTTTTTCGTATTTTACTGTGGATTCAAAATAGGTTGCTGTCATAATTTTAATGTTTCAATTTTTCAAGTTTCTTAACCAGTATCCCCGCCTTCCTTTGTCTTTCCCTCCCTTTTACATCCGAAAAAGAAACCGGGCTATCTTGTATCTCTTTGAGATGCCTGATTAGTCCGGCTTTATCCTTAAATAGAAAGGAAAGGATTTGAGCAGAAAGGGTAGATGGTACTTTCATGGATTACTAAATTGTGATTGATGATCATGTTTGTGGTGGCATTCCCGGCACCGGATAGTGATGTTGTTTACGTCCCATGCCATTTCGGCCTGTCCTCGTTTCTGACACTCGCTTACCGGGATGTCATGGGAACAATCGAGGGGAATACCTGTATTTGCGTTCCGGTTGCACTCCTCACAGAAAAGATAGCCGAACTTTTCAATCATTTCGGCTATCTTCTGTTGCTTTGCTTCCCTTATCCGGCGGTCTATGACTGATTTCGTAACATATTCACCGGAGCTTGTTTTATACTTGTTCATCAGAAATTGATAAGGTTCTTTTCAAATTCTTCAACTGAAATGTTTTTGAGGAAGTATTTAAATAATACGTCCTTTACCCGTTCATACAGGTTTTGAAATTCGTCTTCGTCCATCTTGTTGAAAGCAATAGACTTAGGAACTTCTACCCACTCTTTCCG
>ERZ780154.393-NODE-393-length-35832-cov-2.05129_pt1 | contig 35832 bp, 26 predicted proteins | sample MGYA00511568_ERZ780154 | MGnify/ENA primary metagenome ERZ780154 (study PRJEB29588, sample SAMEA2142525) | human gut metagenome | biome: human gut; feature: human-associated habitat; material: faeces | place: Denmark | collected 2008/2010 ...
ATTACTAAATCATCACTGTATCCAAAAACTCTGGCAATTGTTCCTTTTTTCACTTTAGAAATATGAGTTAATTTTCCATCTAATATTGCATACTTCATAATAGCTACCCCCTTTATCTATCTTTATTATAGATAAATAAAAGAAATATTGTTTTCATAAGTATGTATTAAACACCTAAAAAACGTGTTTATAGTATATACACATAAAAAAGAGGTCCTTTATATAGGACCTCTTTTATTCTATTAGAAATCTACTTCTGTATCATAGTAGCAAGCTTTTAATAAAGCAACCATTTCATCATGGTTTGGAATACGTGGGTTTGATCCTGTACATGCATCAGCAATTGCATTATCAGCAATTTCATCAACACGTGCTAAGAAGATATCTTCTGGAACAAATCCAGTTTCAGCTGGCATACCATCTGCACCATATTTATTGATTCCATGAGGAATATTTAATTCATCATTCATACCTCTTAAGTATTTAATTAATAAAGCAACTTTTTCATCATCATCTGCTCCACCTAAATGCATGTAATCAGCGATGACACCATAACGTTTTTTAGCTGTTGGATCTTTGGCATTGAAAGCAATAACTTTTGGTAAATACATTGCATTAGCTGCACCATGAATAATATGTCCACCTTGATCAACGAAAGCAGCACCTGTTTTATGTGCCATTGAGTGAACGATACCTAATAAAGCGTTAGAGAATGATTGACCAGCTAAACATTGAGCATCATGCATTGTATCTCTTGCTGCCATATCTCCATTATATGATTTTACTAAGTTAGCTTGAATTAATTCAATTGCATGAATAGCAAGTGGATCTGTATAATTACAGTTTGCTGTAGAAACATATGCTTCAATAGCATGAGTCATTGCATCCATACCAGTATGAGCAACTAATTTAACTGGCATTGTTTCAGCTAAATCAGGATCAACAATAGCAACATCTGGTGTAATTTCAAAGTCAGCGATAGGATATTTAATTCCTTTATTATAGTCTGTAATAATTGAGAAAGCAGTAACTTCTGTTGCTGTACCACTAGTAGATGGGATAGCACAGAAATGAGCTTTTTTACGTAATTTTGGAATACCAAATACTTTGCACATATCTTCAAATGTGATATCTGGATATTCATATTTAATCCACATAGCTTTTGCTGCATCAATTGGTGAACCTCCACCCATGGCAACAATCCAATCTGGATTAAATTCTTCCATAACAGCTGCACCTTTCATAACAGTTTCAACTGATGGATCTGGTTCAATACCTTCAAATAATTTAACTTCCATTCCAGCTTCTTGTAAATAGTTAACAGCACGATCTAAGAAACCATTACGTTTCATTGATCCTCCACCAACACATACAATAGCTTTTTTTCCTTCTAATGTTTTAAGGGCTTCTAAAGCACCTTTTCCATGATATAAATCTCTAGGTAATGTAAATCTTTGCATAACTTATTCTCCTCTTTTCCTATCTCTAATGATAGCACTTACATTTATTTTTGGTTAGATACTAAAAAGGCATAGTGATATGCCTTTTTTTATATATCAAGTTATTTTTTTCACATTACATGTGCATTTTTTCACTTCACTTGTTCGATTAAATTTTTCAAACATTCTATAAAATTTTGATCTTCTTTTGATAAAACATATCCTTTTCGATAAATTAAATAATCAACATATGGTATTTTCTTATCTTTACATGCTTTTAAAACAAAATCATTTTGTTTTAAAAGCTTTTTAGGCATTGGGGCAACCCACATATAAGTTTCTGGAATCTCATTTAAAAGTTCAAATTGTATTCCTCTTTCATAAATGTTCATATGCTTATGATTATGATGATCTTCTTGAATATGAATATCTCCATGTTTTAATTCAATTTGTTTCTTTAAATCTTTCATATAGATATCTTTATCTTTAAGAGGATTATCTTTTGAAATAAGTATTTGATAATCAAAAGTAAATAGTTTTTCATAAGTCAATTCTTTTAAATTTAAAATATTGAAATAATAATCTTGATCTCTTAAAGGAAAACGTACAATTCCTAAATTATTTTCTCCATCATAAACATTTTGAATCGTATCAAATGAATTCGTTTCTCGATAATTTAGATTCAATTCCTTTTTCATATTATTATCCATTTTTAAATATTCAATAAAAGCTTCTGAGATGTAACTTGAACGAGGGACACAAATATCTAAATTCAATTTATGAGGATCATCCTGATACATATTTTTTAAATAATCTACTTCTTGAACAATTTTTTTAGCCTGTGACAAAAATTCTCTTCCTTTAGTTGTTGGAACAACCCCTTTATTATGTCTTTCAAATATCTTTATATTAGCTTCTTCTTCTATTTCTTTAATAATTTTAGATAAACGTGGTTGATTAATATAGAGATGCTGTGCTGCTTTAGAAATAGATTCATATTTTTCAACTTCTATTAAATATTTTAAATGTAAAAAATTCATCTTCAAGCTCCTTAAATATAATGTAACTATTATATCATTTCTATAAAAAAATTCTATGTAAAACATAGAATTTATATAATCAATTGTTTCTTCTAAATTACTTTTAGATAAATGAACTAACATATCTTTAATCATTGCATCTGTTTCTTGATGAATGACATAATAACCATGTGTCTTATTATAATAATCTAAAGGAGCCGATACATCAAAATTTTCTCCACGGTAAACCATTGTTGCTGCTACTCGATCACAAAACATTTCCACAACATACTTTGTAGGCATTTTGGCAGGAACAACCCCTTCTCTTGAAAAATCAACCCAATATTCCCAATGATGTTTATTTCTTCCTTTATGATGAAGCCAAGCTGAAGAATAACCAATCGTTTCTCTTTCAATTGAATTAGGTGAACGCGTCCCTACCCAATATTTAGCACCTGTTTTTAGTTCAGTTGGCGAATATTTTGATAAATCATGTAGTAATCCTTGTTTATATAAACCACATTTAAAACAAAGCATTGTTACATAGTATTTATGTTTATTAATTGTTTTTAAATGATTGATGAGTTTCACTATAAATCCCTCTCTTGATATTTCGTTTTAAATATATCTTCATCACTTTCTGTCTCTACAACATCACCAAGTTCTGGAAGTTCATCTAAAGACGCTAAAGAAAAAGCATCCATAAATTCATCTGTCACCCCATATAAAATAGGAAGTCCTGGACTTTCTTCTCTGCCTACTTCTTTAATAAGTGCTTTAGCAATGAGTTTTCTAATCATGCCATCACAACCAACTCCTCTAATATCTTCAACTTTAGCACGAGTAATTGGTTGATTATAGGCAATAATAGCGAGTGTTTCTAAAGCTGCTTGAGAAAGTGTTGCTTTTGATTGTTCTACCATTTTTTGATAATAAGGAAAATATTGAGGATTCGTTGCAAGTTTATATTTACCACCAAAATCAACAACTTGTAGGCCATCAAAGCCTCTTTTTGAATAAGCTTCTATAAAATGATCCATAGCTTCCACAGCTTCTTTTTTAGAAATTTCTAAAACCAGTGATAATTCTTTTATATCAATACCTTCATCACCTTTTAGATAAAGGATACCTTCTATAATATTATTATAATCTTCCATTACTCTTTCCCCTCTACATAAATATCATCAAACAATCCTTCTTGGATAATTTCAACTTCTTTATCATTAGCTAAAACTAAAATCGATAAAAATGTCACGATAAAATAATAGCGATCTCCTCTATCAAATAATTCATCTAATTTTACCCTTTTATTAACTCTTACTTTAAAATAATTTCTAATTTGATCACTTCTTTGTTCAATGGAAATATCTTTTTTAGAAATATGTGTATCTAATGGTCGTGATAACATTTTTCTTTGATACATTTTTTGCATAGCCTTCATTAAATCATATACTTCTAACCCCTTTGGAATCATTGTTGAAGTATCAATGGCATATTCTTCCATATTATTAGAGGGTTTAATCAACATAGATTGTCTTTTTTCATATTTTTCTTGAATCTCGTCTAAAACATCTTTATATCTTTTATATTCAATAAGTCTTCTAATGAGTGCTTCTCTTGGATCTTCTTGATACTCATCTTCAATTTGTACTTTTTCTTTAGGTAAAAGCATTTTACTTTTCATTTCAATAAGCTGTGCAGCCATGACTAAATATTCAGACATCACTTCAAGTTGTGATGATTCCATCATATGTATATATTGTAAATATTGATCTGTAATAACTGATAATTCAAGTGTTTGTAGATCCATCTCTTTTTCTTTAATTAAATGTAACAATAAATCTAAAGGGCCTTGAAAATCATCTAATATAACTTGATATTCCATTGTTTCACCTCTTAGGTATTATAACATAAATTTATATTTTGTATTTATTATGTTGATTATTTCCTATATAATACGCCTGAAAGGGGTTATAAAATGTTTTCATTATCATCAATTATATTAGCTTTTTTTGCAGGAATTTTAGGAACACTAATTGGTGGAACACAAACCTTTATTTGTACAGGTTTTGTCGGTCTCCTTATATTTTTATTAGAACATGTTGGTGTTAATACCACATTTTTAAATGAAGCTTTATCAAATAATTTATTTTTACCATGTATTATCTTTAACGCTGCAGGACTTGCAACTGCCTATGCAGGAACAAAACATGAAATAAGAGGCGTTGTCACTTGCTTTTACCAATGATCCAAAGGTTTTACTCGTAGGTGCTATCGGTGGGGTTTTAGGTTATTTGATTTTTGCTTTTGAAAATTATTTTTCATTTCCAGTAGATACCGGAGCAGTTTCGGTTATTCTTGTAGGAGTTTTAGGAAGAATCTTATTCAATCAAGAAGATACATATAATGAAAAGAATTTAGATTTCTTAGAAAAAGCATCTCCTTCATTTTGGGGATTTCAATTTTTAATTGGTTTAGCTGTATCAACAGTTATGGCTTATTTTGCAAAAGAAACAGGTCTTTATACAATTGGTTTTTCAATTAGTGCTTTAACACTTATCTTTGCTTTAAGTGATCCTGCTTTCCCTGCTACACACCATACAACTCTTGTTGTAGGTTATGCAATGGCACAAACAGGTAATATTTTGATTGCTGTTATTTTTGGTATCATTGCTCATTTTATTGGGTTGATTTTTGGCATGGTGCTTAACACAGATTGTGGAACACATATTGATCCACCAGCTGTTGCTATTGCTACATGTAGTTTAATTATTTTTACTTTATTTTAAAACAGAGGTTAAATAGGAACCTCTGTTTTTTGATAAACTATAATCATTTGATTAATTTAATAAAATTTTTATTTCTTAGGTTCTCTAATAATGAATTGGAGTAAATCTTTTCCATTAAAAGGAATTAATGGATAAAGATAGGAAAAGCCAAAAGGTTTTAATGATATTAAATACATATATAAAATAACTTGATAAGCAATAAATCCTAGCCAACCAAATAATCCTGAAAATAGAATCATAAATATTTTTACATATTTATTGGTTAAAGATAATTCATAATTAGGTGTGGCAAAACCACAAACATTTCCAATAGATACAAATAAAAGAATCTCTCCTGAAAAAAATCCGAGTTCAATCGCAAATTCTCCTAGTAAAATAGCAGCAATCATCCCCATCGTATTTGAAATAGAATTGGGCGTATGGATGGTTGCAATTCTTAAAAGCTCTACTGCCAGTTCAACTAAAATAATTGAAAATAATTTTTTTAGACTGACACTTCCTTGATTTACAATCAACATCCATAAAGGAACCAAATAAATCGAAAGAAATACAGCACTAAAACGAATTAAACGAATAAAAGTACCAATAATAGGTGTTTGTCGATGTTCTTCAACATGTTCTAGAATTTCAAACAAAGTTGTAGGTAACATCATAACAGAACTTGAAGTATCGCATATAATGGCAAGATAACCATGATGAATATGTGTAGAAACCACATCTGGTCTTTCACTGTATCTTACAAGGGGAAAAGGATTATAACTTTGGTCAAAAATCAATTCTTCCAAAGCACGATCTGTCATAATTAAATCTTCATTTTTTATTTCATTAAGTCTTTCTTTAATACTTTTTAACATGGTTTGATCTATTTCACTTTTTAAATAACATAAACAAATATCTAATTTATTTTTTTTACCTACCGTAACTTTTTCCATTACTAAATCTAATGTACGAATACGTCTTCTAATCAAACCTGCACAATTTAATAGATTTTCATTAAATCCATCTTTACTTCCTCTAACCGATTTTTCTGTATCTGGTTCTTCGATTGAACGCGTAGGAAAATGTCTTGTATCTAAAACATAGACTTTACTTTTATCTATATCTTTAACGATTGCACAACCTGTAAGCATCGCATATTCGTAATTTTCTTTATTTAATTCTTCTTTGACATCTCCATTATTTAAACAATCTTTTAAAGTTTTTCCTTTTGCATTTGTAATTCCTTCAACTAAATAAGCAATCAATTCATCAGAACATAAACTAGAAATATAATCAATTTCAATTTTTCGACCATCAAAATCTAAATATCTAACATTTAAATCAAACGAAGGGTTTTTCATGATTTTGGTTTAAAGAAAAGAGCAATAATAAACGCAAATAAAATGGCCGAAGAAATTCCTGCTGCTGTTAAATCAAACATTCCCATTGCTAGACCAAAAACCCCGTATTCTTTTGTCATTGCCATGGCCCCATGCATTAAAGAATGGCCAAAACTCGTAATGGGAAGCATTGCCCCTGCATGAAAAATTTTAATCAAGCGATCATAAATATGAAATAAATCTAACAGTGCTCCTAGTACAACAAAACTACATGTAATATGTCCTGGCGTTAATTTAGTATATTCATAAATTAGTTGAGCAACAGCACAGACAAACCCACAAAACAAAAAGGATAAGACGTAATTCATTTGACAACCTCCAATACATAGCCATGACAAACACAAGGAATCGATAATTTTTGATTTGTCATCACCGGATTTAACAAAGCCCCTGTTGCTAGAACAAGCACACGTTGATACTTTCCTTTTAACATCATCTGATAAATATAGCCAAAACTAACAAGTCCATTACAAACAGGACCACTTCCTCCTTGATAGACATTTTGAGTAACATCATAAAGTAAACAACCACAATCATCATACTCGTTATACTTTTGATTTTCTTCTTTTAAAAGATCTTTCATAATTGTTTTTCCATAACGAGAAAGATCTCCGGTTAAAATTAAATCATAATAAGTACCATCTCTCTTTAGATCTTTCATATGTTGTAAATAGGTATCTAAAGCTGCTGGTGCCATGGCACGCCCCATATCATTAGCGTCATATTGATCGAAGTCGATGACTTTTCCTAAAGTAATAGATTCAATTCTTATTTGACTTGGTTTATTTGATAAAAAGACAGCGACACTTCCTGTAGCCGTAAAAGTCATCGTTTCTTTTCTTTGTATACCATATTCTAAAGGATATCTAAATTGTCTTTCTGCTGTGGCATTATGAGAAACTGTACAAGCCATAGCACTATGAATATTATGATTTTCAATCATAATTGAAGCATTTGCTAGAGCAAGTCCAATCGTACTACATGCACTATATAAGCCAATAAAAGGTCGATGTAAATGATTAGCGTAATAATAACACGCTGTAATTTGATTATTTAAGTCTCCTCCAAAATATAAATCAATTTCTTCTTTTTTTACTTTTCCTTTTTTTAAACAAATAAGGATAGCATCTTTCAGCATTTCAATTTCTGCCTGTTCATAACTTGCATGATGATGATAATGATTAGGATAATGTTTATCAAAATAATGTCCTAAAGGCCCTTGATGTTCAACAATTCCTGCTGTTGTCCCAACACTTTGAATATAAACATCTTGAAAAACAAAACTACTACCAGAAATAGGTGATGACATAACGAATTCCTCCTAATACAAATGAAGCAACAATTCCAAAAGTAATCACCGCTCCACCAAGTTTAAAAATATTAGCCCCTATTCCCGTCACGAAACCTTCACTTCTTGCCTCCATTGCACTTGAAGTCATCGCATTTGAAAAACCTGTAATAGGAATAAAAGAACCTGCCCCTGCAAAATCACCTAAACGGTCATAGATTCCTAAACCCGTTAGTATTGCTGCAATTAAAATAAGAGTAATCAACATAATAGGGGTGGCTTCCTTTTCACTAAAAGAAAATAATTCTTTGTAAAGATTTAAAAAAAATTCTCCTATCATACCAATCACTCCACCCACTAAAAAAGCACTTGCTGTATGTTTTAATACTTTCTTTTGTGGTTTATTTTTATCTGCAATTTCATTATATTTTTTTATATTCATAGATTTACCTCCACATTTTTAGGATAGACAAAAACAATGAATATAAACATTTTAATTAAATTATCGATATTCGATATAACTAACAAAATAAAAAGGCAAGACTTAGCTTGCACTTTTATAGTTCATTTGTAAGTGATTGAATATATTCTTTTAAAGGTTCATCTGCTTGACTTCCATGTTCTTTAATAATATTAACAATTGCACTACCAACAATGACACCATCAGCATATTGTTTAAACTCTTTTATTAATACCAAAACCAATAGCTACTGGTGTATTTGTTACTTGACGAATATGTCCAATAATTTCTTCAAGATTATTAGCAAATGAAGTATTATCTCTTGTCCCTGTAACACCCATTGACGATACAAGATAGATAAATCCTTTTGCTTCTTTTGCAATCATTTCAACACGATCTTTACTTGTTGGGGCGATCATTGAAATTAAAGTAACATCATAATTATAACAAACATCTTTGACTTCTTGGCTTTCTTCATAAGGTAAATCTGGAAGAATAATACCATCAATGCCAACTTCTTGACATTTTTTAAAGAATTCATCATAACCGTAATGGAAAACAACATTTAAATAAGTCATAAAACATAAAGGAATATCACTTTTTTCTCTTACTTTTTTAACCATTTCAAAAACATCATCTGTTGTAACTTTGTTTTTTAAAGCACGTACATTTGCTTCTTGAATGGTTGGTCCTTCAGCAATTGGATCAGAAAAGGGAATACCAATTTCAATCAAACTAGCCCCTGCTTGTTCCATATCTAAAATATAGTCTACTGTTTTATCTATTACAGGATCTCCTGCTGTTAAAAAACCAATGAAGGCTTTTTTATTTTCAAAAGCTTTATATATTCTATTCATAGATTTCTTTCCCCCTATATCTTGCAATCGCTGCAACATCCTTATCTCCTCTACCTGAAAGACAGACAATTAAAATATCATCTTTTTTCATAGTTGGTGCTATTTTGATTGCATGTGCAATCGCATGTGCACTTTCAATGGCACAAATAATTCCTTCAGTTTTTGCAATGTATTCAAAAGCATCCACTGCTTCATCATCTGTAACTGGTACATATTGTGCACGTTTTGTATCATGTAAATAAGCATGTTCAGGTCCAATACCTGGGTAATCTAAACCGGCTGAAATAGAATAAACAGGTGCAATTTGACCGTATTTATCTTGACAGAAGTAAGATTTCATTCCATGGAAGACACCTAATGATCCTGTCGCAATTGTTGCTGCTGTTAAAGCTGTATCGACACCTTTACCAGCGGCTTCACAACCAATAAGTTTTACATCTTTATCATTGATAAAATTATAGAACATTCCCATCGCATTACTTCCACCACCAACACAAGCCATCACAGCTGCAGGAAGTTTACCTTCATATTCAAGAATTTGTTCTCTTGCTTCTTTAGAAATCACACTTTGGAAATCTCTCACCATCATTGGAAATGGATGAGGTCCCATCACAGAACCTAAAACATACATCGTATCATCCACACGTTTTGTCCATTCTCTCATTGCTTCATTGACCGCATCTTTTAAAGTCATTGTCCCTGTAGTTACAGAATGTACTTTAGCTCCTAAAAGTTCCATACGATAAACATTTAAAGCTTGACGATCTGTGTCCTCTTTTCCCATAAAAATTTCACATTCAAGTCCAAGCAAGGCTGCTGCTGTAGCTGTAGCCACACCATGTTGTCCAGCACCAGTTTCAGCAATAATTCTTGTTTTTCCCATTTTTTTAGCCATTAAAGCTTGTCCTAATACATTGTTGATTTTATGAGAACCTGTATGGTTTAAATCTTCTCTTTTTAAATAGATTTTAGCGCCACCTAAATCTTCTGTCATCTTTTTCGCATAATATAATAAAGATGGTCTACCAGCATATTCTTTTAATAATGTATTAAGTTCATCATTAAATGTTTGATCATTTTTATAAAATTCATAAGCCTCTTCAATTTTATGAATTTCACTCATTAAAGTTTCAGGTATATACTGTCCCCCATGTATTCCATATCTACCTTTCATTTCTAACTCTCCTTACGATTTCCTTAATTTTTTCCCTATCTTTAAAACCATCTGTTTCAACACCACTTGAAACATCTAATCCATAAACATTCAGTTTTAAAGCTTCATCAATATTAGAAAGATTGATTCCCCCTGCCAAAAATACAGGTTTATTGACTTCTTTCAACATAGACCAATCAAAACTTTCCCCAGTTCCTCCAGAACCATGATCGAAAAGATAATAATCAACGTCATAGTCTACATTGAAAGAATCATCATTTTTAATTTGAATTGCTTTAATAATTGGAACATCTATTTTTTGTTTTAAAATCTTTATATATTCATTTGTTTCTTGACCATGCAATTGTACTAGATCAATAACATCATTTTTAACTAATTTTTCAACAAAAGAAATATCCTCATTTACAAAAACACCTACAACTTGAATCGAAGATAAAAGACCTTTTTTTAATTCTTTTGCCTGATCATAAGTAATCTTTCTTTTTTTTCCCGCAAAAACAAAGCCAACATAATCAGGTTGATATGTATTTACATAATCAACATCTTCGCTTCTTTTTAAACCACAAATTTTAATCTTCTTCATCAATACCTTTTAAAACTTCTAATGTATGTCTTTTATCATGGCTTTTCATCATAGCTTCACCAATTAAGACAGCATTTACATGATGTTTTTCTAATAATTCAATATCTTTTCTTGTTTTAATACCACTTTCAGAGACAAAGATAACATCATCATCGACCATATCTCTTAATTTTAATGTTGTATTTAAATCAACACTGAAATCTCTTAAATCTCTGTTATTTACACCAATAATTTTAGCGCCTACACGCAACGCTTTTTTTACTTGCATTGAACTGTGTGTTTCAACAATTGCTGACATACCTAAATTATGCGCTAAATTAACACAACGCATTAATGTAATTTCATCTAAAACACCTGCAATTAATAAAATTGCATCTGCTCCTAAGATTTTAGCTTCATAAACCATATATTCATCTACAACAAAATCTTTTCTTAAAACAGGAATTTTCACAATACGTTTGATTTCTCTTAAAAAATCATCATCCCCTTTAAAATAATCAGGTTCAGTTACTACTGAAATAGCATCTGCTCCAATCATTTCATATTCTTTCGCAATTGCTTTAAAATCAAAAGTGGAAACAATTTGTCCTTTTGATGGTGAATGTCTTTTAACTTCTAAAATATAAGACATTCCATCTTTTTCTAAAGCTTTTTTAAAAGGAAAACTTTGGTCAATAGGCATTGCAAAGGCTTTTTCTTTTAATTCATAAATTGAATGACGTTTTTTATTTGCTTCAACACGTTCTTTTGTACTTTCAACAATATCTTCTAAAATCATAATATACGCTCCTATTTGTTTGATTCTTTTATAAACTCTTCTAGTTTTTCATTTGCCTTTCCACTATCAATCAACTTTGCTGCTAAATCAATTCCTGCTTGTAAAGAATCAACTTTACCACCAATATATAAACCTGCCCCCGCATTCATTAAGACAGCTGTTCTAGGTCCACCTTGTTTACCATTTAAAACATCTCGTGTAATTTGAGCGTTTTCTTTTGGAGTTCCTCCAACAAGTTCATCTTTTAAACATCTTTGTAAACCAAATTGTTCAGGTGAAATTGTATATGTTTTAAATTGTTTCTCATTAATTTCACAAACAAAAGTTTCATTAGATGCTGAGATTTCATCTAAACCATCTCTTCCATAAACCACCATAGCTCTTTTAACCCCTAAATTACTTAAAACTTGAGCAAGTGGTTCAACTAATGATCCATCATAAACTCCCATTACTTGATAAGTCGCTCCTGCTGGATTCGTAAGTGGTCCTAAAATATTAAAGACTGTACGAATACCTAGTTCTTTTCTTACTGGTGCAACATATTTCATCGCTAAATGATAATTTTGAGCAAATAAGAAACAAATATTAATATCGTTTAATAATTCTTTACTTCTTTTTTCATTGATTGTAATATCCACTCCAAGAGCTTCTAAACAATCTGCTGCGCCACTTTTTGAACTTGCCGCACGATTTCCATGCTTAGCAACTTTAACACCACCACTAGCAATCACAATAGATGAAGTTGTAGAAATATTGAAAGAATTTGATCCATCTCCTCCAGTTCCTACAATTTCAAGAACATCTTGATCATTCAATAACTTCACACAATGTTCTCTCATTCCTTTAGCACTTGCAGTTATTTCATCAATTGTTTCACCTTTTAATGAAAGTGCTGTTAAATAAGCAGCCTTTTGAATATCAGAAGCTTGATCATCCATGATCTCATTCATACATTCATAAGCTTCTTGATATGTTAAATCTTCTTTTTTTGATAATTTAATAATTGCTTCCCTAATCATTTTGTATCTCCTTTAAAAAATTTTCAACTATTTTTTTACCTTCTTTTGTTAAAATCGACTCCGGATGAAACTGTAACCCATAAACAGGATAGTTTTTATGACTGATTGCCATGATTTCACCATCATCGCTTTCCCCTATAATCTTCAAACATTCTGGTAAATTTTCTTTTTTAGCAGCTAAGCTATGATATCTAGCCACTGCTGTCTTTTCCCCGATTCCCTTAAAAATTGGATTTGTAGTATCTACTTTAATTATTGAAGACTTTCCATGCATGACGCTTTGAGCATAACTTACTGTTCCTCCAAAAGCTTCAACAATTGCTTGATGCCCTAAACAAACTCCCAAAATAGGATATTTCGTATAACATTTTTGAACAACTTCTTCAATAATACCCGCTTCACTCGGTTTCCCTGGACCTGGTGAAATAATAATACATGATGGCTGAAGTTCTTCTATTTCTTCAACTGTCATTTCATCATTTCTTATAACCTTGATATCTTCATCGATTGAACCTATCAATTGATAAAGGTTATAAGCAAAACTATCATAATTATCAATGAGTAGAATCATAATCAATACCTCCATCTGCCATCTTGATTGCTTCAACAACCGCACCTGCTTTATTTAAACATTCTTGATATTCATTTTCAGGAACACTGTCATAAACAATTCCTGCACCACTACAAATAGAAATTTCATTATTTCTTTTATAAGCTAAACGAATACCAATACATAGATCCATATTTCCTGTAAAATCTAAATAACCAATCGCTCCTCCATAAATACCTCTTTTATTTTGTTCTAATTGATTAATAATTTGACATGCCCTGATCTTTGGTGCTCCTGATAAAGTACCTGCAGGGAGTAAAGCATCAACTGCATCTAAAGCATCATATTTTTCTTTAATTTCACTGCTAACAATACTTGCTATATGGATAACTTTTGAAAACTTTAAGATATCCATATAAGATACCACATGTACACTATTGAATTTAGAAATTCTTCCTAAATCATTTCTTCCTAAATCAACGAGCATATTATGTTCAGCTAATTCTTTTTCATCTTTTAATAAATCATCTATTAATTGTTGATCTTCTTGATCATCTTTTCCTTTTTTTCTCGTTCCAGCAATTGGAAAAGTTGTTAACTTTGTTTCCTCCAATTTAATTAAAGTTTCTGGAGAAGCTCCAGCTACTTCAATATTATCACTTGCAAAATAGAACATATAAGGTGATGGATTCGTTGTTCTTAAAACACGATAGCTATCAAATAATGAACCTGTTGCTTTTGCATAAAGTCTATTTGATAAAACAACTTGGAAGATATCACCTTCTTTAATATAATCAATACCTTTTTCAACCATTTGACAATATTCTTTTTTAGAGAGAACAGGTTTAAAATCTTCTAATAATTTTAATGGTTGAACAAGTGTTTTAACATGTTTTCTAATAATATAATCTAATTCATCTAATTCTTTGATTCCTTCTTTATAATTCTTTTGTAAATCATTTGTTCCAATATTAACAATTAAAATCAACTTTTGCTTAAAATGATCAAAACAAATAACTTTATCAAATAACATTAAATCAACATCATTGAAACCATTATCTTTTTGGTTTTTAATAATTGAAGGTTCGCTATATTTAAAATAATCAAAACTAAAATAACCAACTAAGCCTCCTGTAAAAGTAGGAAAACCCTCTAATTTTAAACTACGATGTTCATTTAAAACTTTTCTAATATATTCTTTGGGATGTGTCACTTTAAAAATCTTATCATCCACTTTCATCATCTTGTTATAACAAGTAATTTCGCTTTTAGGATCAAATCCTATAAAAGTATACCTTCCCCATTTATTTTTATCTTCATGACTTTCTAACATATAAACATGTTTAGAATATTGTTTTAATTTTCTCATTAATTCTATAGGTGTAATCATATCACTATAGATTTCTTTTTTTATTGGAACTAAATCATACTGACTAAGATCCATTTCTTCTAACATTTCTAAACTTGGATAATACATATAATTCCCCCTAATAATTAAAAAAACCGTCTTGAAAGTTAAACTTTCAAGGACGGTTATGGCCGCGGTGCCACCTTGATTCATGATACACTCATGCACTTTACTAGATGCTATCACATCTATGGCTACTTACGTAAGCCTTACGTCAAAGAATACTCAGCTAATGCCTTTCCTTTTGCCCTCAGTGGTCCATTTAATAGACTGCGTTCTGTTTGCTTCCACCATCCAAACTCTCTATAAGTGCACGTTCTATTTTTATCTCCACTTCATCGGTTTCACTTGTTGTATGTATTATAAATCGGTTTTAAAAATAAAGTCAACACGAATAGGTAATGTTTTATTTTTTATACATTTATATAAAAAGAAAAAGACCGATTGGTCTTACACTTCAAGTCGATGTACAAATTTAGAATGTTGTTGTCAAAAAAATATTTAAGGAAGAAAAACCTGTCCATGACTTGTCTACGGAAACAATTATATTTTTTTATAAACAAAAATCAATTTATTAAATTAAATTCATCGAATAAAAGCGATTACATTGTTGAAAAATTAAAAAAAGTAGCTTTTATCGCTGTTTTTTAGGATATATAAATAATAAGTATGGTATTTATTTCTACAATTATTTCATATAGAAATAAAAAAGACCATTCGGTCTTTACTTCAAGTCCATGTACAAATTTAGAATGTTGTTGTCAAAAAATATTTAAGGAAGAAAAACCTGTTCATGACTTGTCTACGAAACTTATTATATTTTTTTCTTTTTAAAAATCAATTTTATTGTCATAATTTAATAAATAAAAGCGATTACATCTCCTAACATTAAAAAAAACCGCTTTTATCACGGTTTTTTAGGATATATAAATAATAAGTATGGTATTTATCTTTTAGCTTTCTTTAACATTTTTTGAATTATTTGTATTTGATTTTGATAATCATCAAATGAAGTAAGTTTATAAGACCAGTTATGTGGACCTACTGTCCCTGGTAAATTAATACGAGCTTCTTTGCCATAGCCAAGTAGATCTTGTAAAGGAACAATAGAAATCACCGCATCACATTCAAGTGTATATGCAAGCATATCTTCCACAAGATTTTCTCCTGTATATCCTAAACCCTTCATAATTTCTTTCATTCTTTCTTTATCATCTAATTCTTCATACCATTGTTTAAGAGTAGCATTATCATGTGTTCCTGTATAAACAACACAATGTTGAGGAATTTTATATTTAACTTTTCTTTCATCTTCTCCAAAAGAGAATTGCATAACTTTCATTCCTAATAAATCATAACGATCTCTCAGTTCATGTACTTGTGGACGTAATTCTCCTAAGTCTTCAACAATCATATTAAGTTTAGGCAATTGTTTATAAACTGAATCTAAAAAATGATAACTTGGTCCTTCTATCCATTTTCCGTCTCTTGCTGTAGCACTTCCATAAGGAACTGACCAATATGTATCAAAAGCCCTAAAATGATCAACTCTTAAAATATCAAAAATTTCATTATTCCATTTTAATCTTTTGATCCAAAAATTATATCTTGTTTTCTTTAAATAATCCCAATCATATATAGGATGTCCCCATAGTTGACCATCTTTTGAAAAATAATCAGGTGATGCTCCAGATACGAATTTAGGATAAAATTTATCATCTAATTGAAAACATTTACGATACTCATAAACATCCGCAGAATCATCACCTACATATAAAGGTAAATCTCCCATGATAGATATTCCTTTTTGATGTGCATGTATTTTTAATAAATTAAATTGTTTTACAAAAATATATTGAAGAAATTGAATATAATCAATTTCTGCTTCTAATCCTTCATTACTTCCTTTAATATTTTGATCTTCATCATTCCAATCTACCCAAGGTAAACCTTCATTTGCTTTATTTAAAGCCATAAAACGCGCATATTTTTTTAACCAAAATGTTCCTTTAACAAAAGTACGATATTCTTTCTTTAATTCTTTATCTTTTAAGAAAACTTGATAAGCTTTTCTTAAATAACGATCTTTAAATAAACGTACGCGTTTATAATCAACTCTTTTTAAATCTTGTAAATAGTTAGGAACTTCATCTAACAAATGCCAATCTTTTAAAAGTTCTAAAGAAATATATATTTCATCACCAGCAAAAGATGAATAAGGAGTATAGGGTGAATTCCCGGAGCTTGATGGATTTAATGGTAAAATTTGCCAAATAGAAAAACCTGCTTGAGCAGATAAGTCAACAAATTCATAAGCTTCTTTTCCTAAATCCCCTATTCCATGTTTTCCTGGTAAACTAAATAACGGTAACAAAATACCAGCTTGTCTTTGATCAAGTGCTTTTAATTTCATGATTTTCACCTCTTCTTTAAATATAACATAAAAAAAGCGTCTCCGCTTATGAAAACGCTATCTTTTTTTGATTTTAAAATGAAAAGGTTCTATTTTCTTAATCTTGAAAATAGAAACCTTTTATTTTAGTCTTCTTTTGTTCTTTTTCTTAAAGATACATAAACGATTGCTGCCATTAATGCAAATGTTGCAAATGTCCATACAGATGTTGAATCACCTGTTTTCACTTTGTTATTTGTTACAACTTGAGGTTTATGAGCAGGTTCATTTGTATCTGTAGTGATTGTTGGTGCTTTTTCTAATGCATTAATAGCGTTTTGTAATTCGCTTACAAGGGCATCGGCTTCTTCTTGTGTCATTTCTGATGAATTTTCTAACTTCTTAGAAATTTCAGTAACAACATCTATTAATTTAGAATAAGATGCTTCTGTATATTTTTTACTATCTAATTGTTTAATTTGATCTAATAAACCATGGATACCATCTAAATTACCACGTTTAACAAGTTTTTGAGCAGCTTCTTTTAAAGTATTAGTTAATGCTTGAACGTCATCACTTGTGTTTTCATTTTCTAAAGCAGCTTTTACATCATTGTAAACTTTTTCAAATTCTTTCCATGATGATGCTGTATAATCTTTTTCTTGATATTGATCCATTAATGCTTTTAATGCATTTACTTCATCATCTGTTGCTTTTAAAACTAATTGTGTTCTTGCATCTTGTAATTGTTTTAAAGCTTCATCTAATTGTTCTTTTGTTGCATCTTCTTGTTCGATTAATGTTTGTGCATTCTTTAATGCTTTTTTAAATGAATCAGCAGTAGATGTTAAATATTTATTTGTATCTAACTTATCTAATTCATTTGATGCAATATAATCTTTTAACTCTTTTTTACTTACTGATACTTTTGTTACTAATTGAGCTTTTGCTTTTTGTAAAGCATCTACCATATCAATAACTTCTTTTTCAGTAATTGTTGTTTCATCCTTTTTAATGAATTCTTGAGCAAGTTTCACTTGATCTTGTAAAATAGTCCATGTTTCACTTGTATAATCTTTTTCTTTTAACTTGTTAATTGTATCAAGTTCATCTTTAACACTTTGAATATCTCCACGTTTAACAAGACTTGCATAAGCAACTTCTAATTCAGCTTTTGCATTTGTAATAGCATCTAATTCACCCGCTTGTTTATCTAAAACTTTTTGAGCTTGTTTTAATGCCTTTTCAAATTCTTTATAAGAATCTGCTGTATATTTATTTTCTTTAACATCTAAAGAATCAATATAACTTTGTAAATCATTAGCTGCTGTTGAAGCATATTCATCATCATTTAACATAATAACTTCTGAAATTGTTGGAATTTTATTTTCATCCCATTCAATCTTTAATTCATAAACGTTTCCTTCAGGCATATAGAATTCATTTAATGATTTTTTAAGAGTTCCAACTTGAACCCATTTCTTTCCATTTTCACCATCTACAAGAACAGATACTCTTGCATTTGAAATTTCACCTTTTTGAATAATATGCATTTTCTTAACATCTAAATCACTTGATAATGTATAAGTAATGCTTCCAGCTTCTTTAGAACCTGGTCTATAAGCTGTAGATAAATCTCCATCAAACATATATTGAGGAATAAATCCATTTGCTTCTACAGTTGAAGAAGTATATGTTGGATCATTTGAAACTGGTACATATTCTCCATCATTGATAACAATTTCATTGAAAACAACAGCTCTATTATTATTTGTTGCTGTCATTAAGATCTTTAAGTAACGTGCTTTAACATTATTAGCAGTTCCTTCTACATAGACTTTATTTGGATATGTGCTTGATGCTTTATAACCTGCATCTGAATCAATACATTTAACCCCAGCATCATTTGTATTTTCAACACCATCTCCAATAGTAATAACTTTTGTCCAGTTTTCTAAATCATCTGATACTAAAATATCAGCATCTCTAATATAGTTAACTGCACTATCTTGGCAATACATTTGAATTTTAGAAATTGTTCTTTCTTGTCCTAAATCATAAATAATATATTGTCCTTTTTGTGGAAAATCACCAAATTCTGTTGTTGAATCAATATTACCATCAAAAGCAGCACCATTATTTCTAGTATCTTCACCAACACCCCATGAAGGATTAATATTCATAGTTGCTTTATATAAATATGGTGCTGTAATTTCATTTGAATGTACTTCAAAATGATTAATTGTCAATTTAATAGCTTTGTCTGTTTTATTAATTAATCTTACATATCTTCCATCTGGAAGTTCTTTTTCTTGACCTGTTACAGTCGTCCATTCAACACCATTTTTTGAAACTTGTAAAGTTGCTCCTTGACCATTTTCATAATCAATATTGAATGTACTTAAATCTTTGATTCTTGATAAATCAACACCAACGTATTGACCTTTTTCTAAAGTAATTTCTTGATTATAGATCAATTCTGTAAGTGCTTCTTCACTTTGTGAAGCTAATCTATAATCTGTATTTGTATAAACATTAGCATTATTGAAATCTTCATCTGGATTATAAGCTTTTACAGAGAATTCAGAGAAAATAACCCATACAGCTCTCTCTTCTTCATTCACTAAACGTACATAACGTGCTTTTAAACCATAGAAGTTTTCTTCAACTGTATCTTTACCACTAGCTAAACCTTGATATGTTTTATAAGTAGTCCAGTTTTGGTTGTCATTAGAGTATTGTAAACTATATTTTTCCCATTTATCTCCTGCACTGCGGTCTCCACCGATAACTGCATGAATTTTACCAATAGCTGTTTCTTTACCTAAATCCCAACCAATATAATCACCTTTTCTTGTTCTATCACCTGAGGTACTAAAATCTAATGCTGTTGAACTATCACCATCTGTTAAATTAGCTACTGTTCCTTGATAAATTCCCCATGTATCTGTATACATAAATGTTGCATTGATTTGTCCTGGATCAGCCATTTTAAATGTATTGACTTTCCACCAATATCCTGCTGTATTACTTTTTAAATTTAATTCTTTGTTTCTAATACGAACTGCTTTTGCTTTAATATTTTGACTTGATACATCTAATTCAACAGAAGCATCACCATTATATTCTTTTAATACTTTCCATGTTTGGCCATCCGTTGTATATTCAATGACATATTTTGTTGATTTATCTGTTCCTGCATCTTGTCCAAAATAAATTGTACCTAATGTTTTTGCTTTTTTGAAAGTTAATGTAATACTTGCATCAACTGGTAAATAATCTTTAATTTCTCCACCTTTATAAGGACTTTCAGCAAAATGAGCATAAGTAGCATTACTGTCATCTAATAAATTATTTAAAGAACCACCTTTAAGTGTCAATTTATCGACAGATAATGTACCTGGATCTTCTTCAGTTACTACTTCATCTGCATTAACAGCAATATCTCTAATACCTAACCAAGTATTCGCTTTATCTTCAGTAGCAATCATGCGAATACCTTTAACCCCTTTTAAATTTAAGTCAGTTAAAGCTACATCATTTGGTAAAGTATATTCTTGATTATCTAAATCAACCCATTTTTTACCATCTGTTGTATATTGCACTTTAGCTTTAGAAAAAGTATCTTTTGAATTTGAATTTGTTCCTAATCTAAAAGTCACTCTATCAATATCAATTGCTTTTGAATAACTAACGCCTACATAAGTTCCTTTACTAATTGTATTTGGTGTTTTATAAACGATTTCTGTATTGGCTTTATTATCGAATACATTATCAATATTACCTGTTGGACTATCACTACGATTTGTAATAAATTTAGTAACTTGTTTATTGGGATTTACAATTGTAGAAGCAATATCTCCTAAATAAGAATCCATTGCTTTAATAAATGGTACGATATGTTGTACTCCTACTTCTGCATATTCTAAATGATCAACATAATTGAATCCATATGTTTTTGATTTTTCAAAAGCAGCTTGTCCAGTAGAATATAGATCCCAAATCTTATCATTAGCTTCTTCATCTTGTACAGCTTTAACAGCTTTAAGATAATTTATTGCTGCATCTGCTGTATCATCCCAACAGTTTAACCAATATACAATTTGATCTTTTATTCTTGTATCACCTGCTTGTGCTCTATATGTAGCACTCGCATTTTTTAAGATTGTAAATTCATTGATCAAATCTTCAAATTGTTCATCACTGATTGTTGTTCCATTTGTAAGAGCTTCTTTGAAGCTTGTTAAACGATCTTTTAAATCTACTGATTCTTGTAATGCTGTTACACGACCATCCATATTTTGATTGATCATATGTTTTGAAAGTTCTCTTAAAGCAGCTGATGCTTGAGTTTCAATAGCGCTATTATGATCGACATATTTAAATGAAGCATTCCAACATTTTTGAGCTTCTTCTTCACTTTGCCAAATATTCCATGAGTAACATGCATTCCCAAAAATTGCTACTTTACTTGGTTCAGATTGTTGCATTGGATTTAAAACAATTCCTTGAATCTTATTTGGATCTACTCCAGGATGTAAAAATGTTGTATAGCCACCCATAATTAAATGTTTTTTAGAATTATCTGTACAAGGCCAGTTAATCCACATATATGGTCCACGTCCAACATTATTTGTAAAAGTTGTGGTAAAGTTATTAGTTACTTCTCCCCATACTCTACCACCTGTCATGACAATTTGAATATTTGCTGGGAAATTTTGATAATAACTTTCACCATTATACATATATTCTTGTGTACAGAATGGTAATGTTAATTTTAAATCTGGATATGTTTTTTGCATTTCTTTTAACCATGCTGTCATATCAGTTAATGTTTTTGTATAGTTAGCACCACCAACATTTCCAGCATCATCTGCTAAAATAGCAATTTGACGAACACCTGCTTTAATAACTTGTTCAAATTTAGCTTGTAATACTTTTAAGTCTGCTTGATAGTTTTCTTCACTATTATATCTGATGGCATTATACATATATGGATGTAATGCAAATACAAAACGACATTTTGATTTATTTCCTGCTTCAGCAAGAGGTTTGATTTTTGTTTCAATTTCTTCATCTGTATAAAGTTCACGCCATTTAGAGTTATGTTTAGGATCATCTTTAGGAGCATAGAAATAAGAATTCAACTTGTAGTATCCTCCCCATTCCATTAATTTCATACGATCCGTTGTAGACCATGGATTTCCATAATAACCTTCAATAAATCCACGACTTGCTACATTAGCATAATCTTCTATTGTAAAATTACGGATATTTGTTCCGTTTAATTGTTTAAAGATATGATACAAACTTGTAAGACCATAAAAAGCCGCATCTGTATCTTTACCTAATACTGTAATTGTTCCATTATCAACTTTTAATAAGTATGAATCTAATTGATCAAATAATTGGGTTGTTTTTACTGAATAATGTTCACCAACATATTGATCAACATATTGATTTGAATCTTTAATACCTACTAAAATGTTTGTTTGGTCTTCTTTTACTTCTTCAGAAGTACTTGCTTTTATATTTTTAATAGCTAATACTTCATTCATTCTATCCTTTGTATATTCATCAATACCATCTTCATAGACAACATTGACAGTAGATGTCATATCAAATGAACCATCTTGATAATCCATCATATGAGGATTTGGATAGACTTCATAATCATTTTCCAAAGCACTGACGATTGGATAAGAGTGAATACATCCAATTGACATTAAAAATGCAAGTGCTAGAGAAACAATTCTCTTTACCTTTTCTTTCATATTCTTCTTCCTTTCTTATTTACATTACTGCTCCCTTAAATGAATAATGTAATCTTAATTTGCAAATACAAATCAAAAAATAAAGACCAAACAAGATACACTAAAAAAATGTAAGTTATTTGGTCTTGCCTACTTAAAGTAACAATCCGTATTTACATCCTGTATTGTAACATACACTCTTTGTCTATGCAAGGGCTTACAATAAATTTGTCTAGACAAAATAAATACCACTACTTAATAGTGGCATCTATTTTTATAATTCTTCTTTTTTTACTTTTTTAATACCTAACCATGACATGAAAGCCATTGATACAAATAAAATAATATTTGTTTCATCACCTGTTTTAGCAGTTGAAGATTGTTTTTTATCATTTTTAGTAGTAGAAGTAATTACTTGATTATCTTTAGATGAAGTATTTCCTTTTGAAGTATTATCATCTTTAGTAGATGAATCTACTTTTTTAAGAGCATTCATAGTTTTTTCTAGATTAAAAATAGCTTCGTTGATTTCTTCTTTTGTAGCATCTTCTTTAGCAGATACTTCTTTTGCTCGAGTTAATGCTTCTACCAGTTGTTTCCATGAATCTTTTGTATAATCTTTTTCTTGAAGTTGATCAGCTTTACTAATCAAATCAGTTAATCCAGATTTATCATTAAGTGTAACAAGTCCATTATAAGCATCTAATAATTTTTGATACATATCATTGATTTCATCTTTTGTTGCATCATGATTACTTATAACATCCTGTGCTTCTTTAAGAACAGTTTGGAATTGTTTCCATGAATCCTTTGTATAATCTTTTTGTTCAAGATTTGATAAATCATCAACGAATGATTTTAATTGTTCATTATCAACAGATAATACAAGTTTTACCATTGCATCTGTTAATTGACGTTTCATAATTTCAATTTCATTAGCGTTAGGATTTTCTGCATTGACTAAACCTTCAGCAGCTTTAATTGTATCCTGTAAATGATTCCATGAAGTAGATAAATATCCAATATCTTCCATAGCTTTAGCTTTATTGATAACATCTTTTAAACCATCAACATCTGCTGGTACATCTGCACGATGTAATTTAATTTCTGCAGCACTTCCGTTATTATTAACAGCTTCTACGTAGTATAAACGAAGATGTTTTGTTTTTACTGTATCAAATTCAATGACTTTTGTAGATGAATCACTTGATAAATTACCTTCTTTAACTGTTTTCCAATTAACACCATCATCACTTATTTCAATACGATATTTTGTAACATTTCCATTTTTACCAGTTTGACGAGGAACATATGTTAAACCATTGACACTCATTTCTTCTTTATTTTCAAAAGCAATCCAATGAGGTGTTGATAAATTCCAATCTGTATGCCACATTGTTGATAGATTATCATCTAATACATTTTTAGGATCTGATCCATCATGTTGATAAGATGAAGCAGTTGCTGTAAGTTTGCTTTTATCAATGTAATTGACATTAACTTGTGATTTTAATTGTAGTTTAGTAAGTGCTTTTGTAAGTTCTACTTCATATTGATCGACTGTATCTTGCATTGATTTAGGTAATTCTCTTTGAATCATATCAATAACAAATTGTAAGTTTTTAACAGAATCTTCTGTATAAATAGATAAATCTTTTGGAATTGAATTTAAATAGTGATCTACTCTTGTATAATTTGCTTTTTTGTAATCAATTCCATTTACTAATTCTTTAATTTCATCTGTAAGAGTTGAAATTGTTTGTTCATTTGGATCATATTCTTTTAAAGCAACTTTTGCTTCTTTTAGTTTTTCTTGTAATTGTTTATTTTGTGATTCATCTGCAATATGACTTGCACTTGTCACTAAATAATCTAATTCCATTGTTGAAGCAAATGATTTTTCTGAACCTAAACGAATATCATCTACATATCCTTTAAAGGCATGTTCTTTACTTCCAATTCTTTCCATTGGAATCATCATTGTTGCTTTTAATGGTCTACCATTTACTTGTTCATCATCTCCAAGTGTATCTACAAGTTGACCATTTACATAAAGATCAATAACTTCTTTTCTATTTTTAAATTCTAATTCAACCCATTGATTAGCAGGTAATTCATAATTAAATGAATAGTCATGATTTTCTCTACTTAATCCAACTTTACCTGTTCCTTTTTGAACAGCTTTAATTGAACCATAGCTACTTTCAAATAAAATTTGTTCTTCTTTACTTGATGATTCACGTTTTACTTTTACACGTAAATCATTATTTAAACCAACTGTATCTAATGAAGTTGTTGCATAACTTGTATCTCCTAATAAGTGCAATGCATCATGACTATCTAATGATGCAAGTTCGATATTTTCATGGTCTTTTAATTGATCAAGATTATCTAAATCATAATGAGCAATCATACCATTTTCATCTTTAGCTGCTTCATAACCAAAATTTGTACCTGGAGCATCCCCTAATGTTGTTCTTAAACTATTAGCTTGATCTAATGTTTTATCTCCTTTACCCCATAATTTAGCACCAAATAATGGAATTGCATTTTGTAAACGATCATAAACATCATATTCACTAATACCATTTTCTAAATAGTCTGTCATATCGTTCCATACAGCAATAGCGCCACCTAGCATTTGTTCATCACCTGCAGGAATTGTGACACCACTAATCGAGTTGATTGCTTGATTATATAAAATATTGTTATTTAAATAATCATAGTAATATCCAGCATTAGGAACAATATAATAATGACCATCATTACAGTTAATTAAATCATAACCTTGTTCATACATTTGATCCATATTCGCATAACCAAAGTTCCATAAATTCATTTGAACATCTTTACTTCTAACCGGAGTTTTTCCTGAACATTGAGTTAAACTTCCCCAAATACGTGCTGTTCTTCCTGAATCTTGTACATATTTCAACATATCATCTGAGAATCGACGATAAGCTTCTTTATCTGCATTATATTCATCGGCTCCAACATGGACTGTTGTTTGTTCATCGAAAACAGGATCACTTGTTTTCATATATTCATCAAATATACTTTGTACAAATCCTAATGATTCATCATATTTATCTCTTAAAGCTAGATGATCGTTTTCACGTCCGTTTGTCCCATGTCTTAAATCAGGTCTTACTTTTGTAAGGGCTAATGAATGGGCTGGTGTATCGATTTCTGGTACAATATCTACCCCATAATCTCTTGAATCCTTAATAAAATCTTTAAATTCTTTTTTTGTATAGAATAAATCTGTACTTGTTAAATCTTGTTGATTTAAACCATTGTTTCCACCTTTTTTAACATCTGATTCTAATCTAAATGCTGAATAACCTGTCATTGGATCAGCTAAACTTTCAATTGAAATTAAATTATCATTTAAGTGAACTTGGAAATCGTTCATTTTATACCATGACATTTGTTTAACAATTTGTTTTAAATAATCCATTGTAAATGTTTTACGTCCAACATCTAAAATAAAACTTCTTACTTTATAAAGTGGATAATCTCTTGTTGTCCCACAAGGAACATTTCCTGATTGTTTAATACTTTGTAAAATCGTTCTGGTTGCCCAATAAGCCCCTGTTGTTGTTTCAGCTTTAATATTGATTGAATCATCAATATCCATTAAATATCCTTCATCTTGTAACCCTAACGATTTATCTTTTGTAAGAGCTAAAGTAATATCTCCTGTTTTGCTTTCACCTTTTACAACAGCAATACTTTTTCCAGTAATATCTTCATAATCATTAGCAAGTGCTTCTGCAGTTTTTTGAAGTGAACTATCTTTATAAACAATTCTTGCCCCTTTAGAAACTGTATAGTTTCCATGTCCACCATTCCATTCAGCTAATTCTGGTAAAACATTTGGTGCTTTATTCGCTGTTTCATCATTTTTTTGACTACCTGGAACTGTAACAGCAATTTCTTTGAATTTATAATCATTTGTATCATTATCTGTAATCTTGAATGATACTTTAACATCTTTATCACTAATAGGTTGATAAATTGTTAAATCTTCATCAATGACTTGTTCAAAATCAGTACCATTATATTCAACAGTATAACCTTCAACTTCTGGTAAAGTGACTTTTAACTTTTTATCTCCAGTTTTTGGTGTTTCTACTTGAATTTCATTTAAAACATCACTCATTGACATTTTTTCATCAGGATTTCCACCATAAACTTCTAATTCATAAATAGAAATCGTATTCCAAGCGATACCACCATCTGGATCTTCTGAAGTATGTGAATCAACATATAAACGCACATATCTTGCTTTATAGATTTGATCTAAAACAATTTTTTCTGTTAAAGATTTTGGACGATCTTTAAATTCTTTAACTGTTTGCCAATCACTTTCTTGAGGCGTAGATTCAGTATCAGCAATTTGAATCTTATAAGCTGTTGCTTTACGTGTTTCCCAGAATACCTTAACAGTATTAACATTCATTCTTTCACCTAAATCAACATAGATCCAATCTGGTCCGTTTCCAATATTACTTCCCCAACGAGAACTATGTGATGATGTATTTCCATCTACTGCATTTGCTGCTTTAACACTCGCTGCTTCTTCAGAACTTGCGATTGCTGTTTTCTTTAATGCAACATTTGTATTTGGATCTTGTACTTTTTCATCTGTATTAAAAATTTTAAATTCATAACATGAAACATTAGGATACCCTTTCATTTCTGTAACTTCTAACTTAACATATCGACCACTTACTTTACTACCTAATAACTCTTCACTGACAACATTTTTATTATCTGTTCTTGAAAGTACTGGTTCACCCCAAGAATTAAGATCATTAGAAACATAAATATTATAAGCTGAGGCATAAGTCGATTCATTTTCCCAAAACATTTGAAACTTATTCATTTCATATTCTTGTCCTAAATCAATATATGCCCATTGAGTAGGTCCACTTTCTGTTGACCAACGTGTTTTTTCATTACCATCAGTTAAATTTTTTCTAGGCATTGTGCCATATTCAGCTGAAACATAAGCTGTTTTGTTTAACGCTAAATTTTGTTGAGATGTTTCTGCAAAAACTGGTACCATCGATAATACTGAACCCATTGACATCGATAACGTTAATGCAGCTACAATACTTTTCTTTTTCAATTTCATATTTTTCTTCCCTTTCTCTTTAAAAAGAAAAGACCAAACATAAAAACAACATTCAAAAATGCCGTTAATATATCTGGTCTTGCCTACTTAAAGTAACAATCCTTGTCTATACAATAACAAAAAATTACCTCTATTGTCAAACGCTTACATTTTAAATATGACAATTCTTTTTAATATGTATACATAAATATGTCTGTTCATCTGGAGTTAATAGATAATGATATTTATTTTCTATTCGTTTTTTTATTCGATTAATGCATAAGGATAAGCGTATATTTTCTTTTAGCATATCTCTAATATTTTCTGTCGTATCAATATTATTTTCAATATCATTACGAAAAACTCTTTCAGCTAAAAATTTAAGATGTGTTGATAATCTTGCATAATTAATTGAATCTAATTCTAATTGAACATTCATTGTCTGTTCAATCACCTCAATGACATCTCTTACAAAGTTAACAATTTTAGAAGTATTTTGTGAACTATTCTTAGTAGAAAAATTCACTAAATGTAAAGCTATATATCCCGCTTCAGCTTCTTCTAACTGTATACCTATTTTTTCTTTAATAAGTTTTATTGTCCATAAACCTAATTGATATTCATTTTTATAAATTGCTTTCGTTTCCGATAAAACAACATTAGGTAAATCAATTTTTTCTTTTTTTCGTTTAATAGCAAAAGCAATATGATCACTAATTGCTAGAAAGATTTCCCCATAAAATTGGGTATTCAATTGTTCTGTTGCTTTGCTTACTAATAAACTAGTAATTTCATAATAAATAGGTTCAATATCATTGATTCCTCTACGTATACGTTTTTCACCTTTTTCTTTAAAGATATACGTTTTTTCAATCCGTGATTCATCAACTAAATCACCTATCTTTTTTTGAAAGCCGATTCCTGATCCTGTTAAAATAATATCCCCTAATTCATCAGATAAAGCAGCAATACTATTATTATTAAATATTTTTATAATCTTCAATTTCATTTCTCCTACATTAGTATTTCATTTAATATTTCAGCAATAAATTGAACTTCAGTTCCTATAATGATTTGTATTTCATGTTCACTTGCTTCAACAATATGAGAAAAATTCATCTTTGATAGAGTCTGTTTATCTATTATTGAGATATCTTTAACTTCTACACGTAAACGCGTAATACAATGATCAACACTTATAATATTCTTTTTACCACCTAATGCTTCAAATAATTGAATAGCAATTTCATCAAAATTATTTTCGACTTTCTCTACTTTCTTTACCTCATTTTCTTCTCTTCCAGGTGTCATAATATTATAACGTGTAATCAAGACTCTAAAAACAATGTAATAAATCAATCCGCATATAATTCCTAAAGGAATTAAAAATAAAATATTATTAGCAAATGGTGATTTAAAACTTAAAACATAATCTATAAGTCCTGCAGAAAAACCAAACCCTGCCATCCATTTAAAAGTTGCTGCAATAAAAAGCATCAATCCTGTAAGTAAAGCATGGATAAAATAAAGTGTTGGTGCTACAAACATAAAAGCAAACTCAAGAGGTTCAGTCACACCTGTAAAAAATGAAGCCAAAGCAGCTGAAAATAAGATAGCACCTACTTTTTTCTTATTCTCTTTTCTAGCACAACGATACATAGCTAGAGCAGCTCCAGGAAGACCAAACATCATTACTGGGAAAAATCCCGCTTGATACATTCCTGTTACACCTTTAACACCACCGGAAATTGTTCCCCAGAATTTTCCAATATCATTAATACCAGTAACATCAAACCAAAATACAGAATTGAGGGCATGATGTAAGCCTGTTGGAATCAATAAACGATTTAAAACACCATAGATTCCTGCACTTATAGGTCCAAAATTAGCGATTTCTTTTCCAAACCAAATAAAAAAGTGATAACACATTGGCCAAATATCAATAAATATTAAAGATATCAAAAGTGTAATTCCTATAGAAACAATGGAAGCAAATCTCTTTCCATCAAAAAAAGCTAAAAACTGAGGTAATCTTTTTTGATCAAACTTTTGAAAAGAAATAGCCACAATCAAACCTACCAAAATACCAATAAAAGCACTTTGCGTATTATGAAAAGCTAAATCCACAGCATATTCTGGAATTTGTAACATTAATGCAATGCATTTAGATGATAGAATTGTTGTCATCATCATATAACAAGCAAGAGCACTTAACACTATTGCTGTATCTCTTTTTTTAGACATTTCCATGGCAACAGCTATCGCAAATAAAATGGGAAGGTTATCTATAATTGCTCCACCAGCAGCAATGAGTAAAGCAGCAATTGGGTTATGTATACCCCATCCAGTAGGATCAATCCAATACCCAATTCCTTTAAGTAGTGCTGCTATGGGCATGATTGAAACAGGTAACATGAGTGATTTACCTAATCTTTGTAAATATTTCATAGCGAACTCCTTTAGTAAGCGCTTACGTATCATACCAAATAATACTAGGTAGACACATACGGTAAAGATTATTATACACTTGTCTAGTCAAAATAGCTAATAAAAAATACTGCAAAAGCAGTATTTTTTACTTGAACCATTTTTCTATTTTTATACCATATACAATACCAATTGTATCCGCTAAAATCCATCCAATAACAATTGCCCACCAAATCATTTCTACACCAAATGAAGGCGCTAATAAGTAGGCTAGAAGAACTCTTGTTCCAAGTGAAACAATTGTTAGAATCAATGACATTTTCATCTTTTCATATTTTTTAGCTCCAAAATACATTGAAAATACCGCTTCCCATACATAAACCAATAATAATAGAAGTTAGAAATGTCATTAATGTATAACTTGATCCAACAGCAACTAATGCATTACTACCAATATATTTTCCTACAATATAAGTATCAACTATATTATAAAATTGTTGTAATAAATTCCCTAAAATCATCGGAATAGAAAATAATAAAATAGAATTTCCTATCTTTCCTTGAGTCAAAGCTCTTTCCATAAAATCACCTTCCATTTCTCAATTAATTTTTCAAGTGAATACATGGCATTCGCTGGTGAAGTAGAAGGTAATTGAATAACGGGTAAATTATAATCAAAATATTGATGATAATAACGATTGGCAGCTTTGCCATTAGTAATGATTTTTTCAACAGGACAATTTTTAACAATTAAATCTAAATCATTGACTTTAACATTGGTAATACTTGAATCACTTGATCCTTTAATGTCACAACTTTCAATAACATCCCATAAAGCAAGATGATTTCTAAGTAAAAAAGTTTTCTTCTCTTCAATTGTTTGTGGAACTTCTTCTTGAAATAAAGCAGCTAAAACTTTCCAAAAACGATTTTGAGGATGATGATAAAAAAACTTGGCTTCTCTTGATTTTACAGATGGAAAAGATCCTAGAATAAGAATCCTAGAATCTTGATTATAAACGGGTTCTATATTATGCTTTGTCATCTTTTTTAACAATAACATCTATTAATTGATCAAGAGAATCATAACATCCTACAGTTAAATCAAGAATATCTTTAGAATGATGAATCAAATCAGGAATACAAATAACAGGAATATTTCCTGCATGTGCTGCTAAAATTCCATTTTTACTATCTTCTAAAACAAGGGCATCTTCTTTACTTACCCCTAGCAACTCAACTGCTTTTAAAAAGATATCTGGGGCTGGCTTCCCATGTTGTATTTGGTCACCACCAATAATGGCATCAAAATAATGATCAACTTTAATACTCTTTAAATTAGATAAAACACGTTCATAACGTGTTGAAGAAGCCACTGCCATTTTAATATTTTTCTTTTTTAAATCTTCTAATAAATCATATAAACCTTTTTTTACTTCTAAAGGATGACTATTAAAATATTCTTTTCTTAATTGATCTCGATAATCTTTAATCTTTTGATAAGGATAATCTTCACCAAAAACACTATGATAATAAGCTTTTGATGTCTTTTCATTTGTACCAATCAAATGATAAAACATTTCTTCAGTAATTTCATAACCAAATTTTTCATGAGATGTTTTCACTAACATCTTTCCTACAGGTTCTGTATCAATCATCAAACCATCCATATCAAAAATAACAGCATTTAATTCTAACATACTACACTCTCACTTTCTTAGGCATTCTAAAGAAAAGTGTCACTACAAAAGCAATCATAATTCCTGCAAATAAGAATAAATAGAAACCATTCATTCCTATGGAATCAATAATTCTACCTCCAATTAATTGGAAAAGCATTGCACCTACGCCTTTACCAAGCATAGCTTGAATTCCATAGGCTGTAGAGACATATTCTTCTTTTACTAAAACCATTACTAATCTTACAGTAATCATCGTAAAGAGTACAGTAGAAAAACCTTTAAATACAAAAACATAAATAATCATATTAACAGAAGGTAAAGTTGCATACCATGCAAAATTGATCATTGACATGATAATCGCAAACATCATGATATAACGATAAGGTATCTTTTTAATGATATAGTCTGTTGCTAGAATCATCGGAATTTCAAATAATGTCGCAAAAAGTTGGTAGGTTCCTACTTGTGAAGCTGTTCCACCTTGAGATTTAATAAATAATGATAAATAGTTAAAGTTTGTGGAGCATGCTCCCCAAAAGAAAAATGAAATCACTAGAAAGAGCATAAATGGTATATTATGAACAAGCTCTTTCATAACAACAACTGTCGATAATTTATTTTCTTCTTTTTTGGGAACCTCTGAAAGCTTTGGATCAGAAACCATATAAATACAAATAATGGTAATTAATGTTCCTAAAATACCAGCCATGAAGTTCGCAAATGGTGAAATATATTGATATAAAAGTCCACTGACTTGTGCCATAATGGCATAACCTACAGAACCCCATAAACGAATCTTACCAAATTGATAAGGTGAAGAAACACCAATACGATCTGTTAAAGGAGTAACAGCATTCATAAAAGATACTGCTAGACCTGATGATAAAAGTAAAATCCAAAAATTACGACTCATTGCAAAAATAAACATACAAAGCATATTCGCAAATGATAATAAAATAGATACTTTTCTTGGTGATTGCCACTTATCTGCCAAGTATCCAAAAAATGGTTGTGTTGCAATAGATAAAAGTGGTGCAAAGGATACAATGTAAGCAATTTGTGAGGCTGACATTCCTATATCTTGACAATACATTGACAAAACAACTGTAAAAGCACCATACCCTAAATAAAAAAAGCATGAAATACCTGCATGAAATAAATAATGATCTCTTAATTTACTCATATAAGCCCTCCCTCGTAAAAGACATTATATAGAATATCTTTAAAAGAAAAGAAGTCTTTTCATTTTTTGAAAGACTTCTTTATTTATTTAAAGATTTAACATAGTTACAAATAATATCTTTGATTGTTTCATTTCCTAATTTACAATCTAAACATAAATCATAGTTTGATTTATCACCCCATGTTTTATTAGAAATAACTTCATAATAACTTTTTCTAGAATGATCCGATTTATGAATATATCGAAGAGCATCCTCATGACTATCATGATAAATTTCCATTACTTTATTTAGACGATATTCTAAAGGAGCATATAAGAAGATTCTTACTAATTTTTCATCTTCTTTTAAAATATAATCTGCAGCTCTTCCAACAATAACACAATTTTCTTTCTTCGCAATTTCTTTAATAACATTTGATAAAAGGATAATTGAATTTTTATTGATGTCTAATGATAAGAATTGACTATAAATATAATCTTCACTTTCTTTATTACTTACAAATCCATGTTTAAGAGCAAATTCTTTGATTCTTTCTTTATCATAAAATTCAATGTTTAATTCTTTAGCGACTTGTCTCGCAATTTCTTTTCCATTTGTGCCATGTTCTCTTGAAATAGCAATTACTAAATTATTTGTTATACTTTCATTTTTAATAGGACTTATTCTTTCATTATATGATTTTTTCAAGATAATAAGTGAAACAATAACTGTCAACAATTCAGAAATTGGAAATATCCACCAAACAAGCGTTGTTACATTTTCTGTTAAAGTAAAGAAGTAGGCTATTGGAAATACAAAAATAACCAAGCGAAGTAAAGCAATAATTAAAGGTCTAATGGCATAACCAATAGATTGTAAAACACCTTGAATCGCGACAGAAATACCCATAAAAACAAATCCCAGACTTGCTATATGTAAAGCTGTACTACAAATATCAATCATTTCTTGTGTACTTCCTGATAATCCAAATAATTGTGATAATGGATGAGCAAGAAGTTCAAATAATAAAGTAATCATTAAAGAAACAATGATTGTATCAACAATACCAAACTTAATACATTCATCTATTCTTTTTCTATCTTTCATTCCATAATTAAAAGATAAAATGGAAATAATTGTATTAGACAATCCAAATGCTGAAAATAAAGCAATCTGTTGGATCTTATAGTAAATACCAAAAGAACCAATTAAAATAGCTGGATCAACTTGAGCTAATCCTAATATAGCATTCATTCCTGCCATCATCACTGCAAGTAAACATTGCATTAAAGCAGCTGAAGCACCAATCATATAGATTCCTTTAATTAGAGAAGCATTCGCTTTGATATAACAAATATTTCCATTAATTTCTTTATTTTTATAATAATGAAAATACATGGCTACAAACAAAGAAACAAATTGTCCAATAATTGTTGCTAAAGCGGCTCCCGCAACGCCCATTTTCATAGGATAAATAAAGATATAATCTAAAACAATATTTGTAAGTGCTCCTGATATTTGAGCAATTGTTGAAAAGTGTGTTTTACCTGTTGATTGTAGAAATCTTTCATAGACGGTAAAACCAATAGAACCATAAGAAAAACAACAACAAATTTTAAGATAGGTTGTTCCCATTTCAATAACCTTTTGATTACTTCCAGCAAACAATCTTATAAATTTTTCTGACCCAAATAATCCAAACACTAAGAAAACAACATAAATACAAATACTTAAAAAGATTCCTGTTCCGGCAATCTTATTAACTTTATCTTTATTTTGTTCACCTAAACTTTTAGATAATAAAGCATTAATACCAACACCGGTTCCTACACCAATAGCGATAATTAATAATTGAATAGGAAAAGCTAAAGTTAAGGCTTGATTAGCAATAACTCCATCACTTCCCATGTTTGTTATAAATATACTATCTATAACATTATAGAGAGCTTGTAAAACCATTGATATAATCATGGGTAAGCCCATTTTCAAAAATAATTTTTTTAAAGGCACTACGGCCATCTTATTTTTTTCCATCATTTCCTCCTTTTTTGTATAAAAAAATGCGCAAGTACCAATCTCCAAATAGATTGGACTTACGCATTTAGCTACACATCATTTTTACAAAAGCATTATAACAAAAAATTAAAAATGATGTAAGAATTTTTTAATCTAATTCAAATTGTCCTGTATAAAGTTGATAATAACGTCCTTTCTTTTCAAGCAATTCATCATGACTACCACGTTCAATAATTTGTCCATGATCTAAGACCATGATGGCATCAGAATTTCTAACTGTAGATAGACGATGAGCAATCACGAAAACTGTTCTATTTTCCATTAAACGATCCATTCCTTTTTCAATCAACTTTTCAGTACGGGTATCAATCGAACTTGTTGCTTCATCTAAAATCAATACAGGTGGATTACAAATAGCTGCTCTAGCAATCGCTAAGAGTTGTCTTTGCCCTTGTGAAAGATTTGTTCCATCACTAGAAAGCATTGTTTGATAACCATTTGGTAATCTTCTAATAAAGCTATCTGCATTAGCTA